>ULWX01028893.1_pt1 | contig 63143 bp, 51 predicted proteins | sample 1960851 | NCBI WGS metagenome assembly ULWX01 (sample SAMEA4835826, study PRJEB28245) | human gut metagenome | biome: gut microbiome; material: fecal sample | place: Denmark | collected 2008 | reverse complement strand
GGATGGCGTGGGCGCCTGCTTTGCGCAGGCGGCAAGGCTAAAGACCATTGCCAGTGCCAGCAGCAGTGCGAGGGTGATTTTCAGGTGCTTTTTCATCATTTATTCCACCCCGTACAGCGCGAGGAACTCCTCAAGGCACAGGCCGTTTTCCATGATGTACTTGGCGGCGTCAATGCCCACATAGCGATAGTGCCACGGCTCGTACATAACGCCGGTCACGTCCTCCTTGTCGGAGGGGAAGCGGAGGATGAAGCCAAAATCCTGGCAGTGGGCGCTCATGTACTTGAAGGTCTCAGTGTTCTCGATGCTGCTGTTTTTCAGCTCATAGCGTATATCCGTAATATCGCAGACAAGGCCGGTCTGATGCTCGCTGCACCCGGCGGGCATGGTCACATAAAAGCCCGCGCTGGTCTTGCCGTCGGGGTAGCCGTTGCCGACGACGCGCTGGAAGTTGGCCGCCTGATCGGAGTAGCTGCGGTAGGCGGAGGAGAGATACACCTTCAGGCCCTGATCGCGCGTGTCCTGCACAAAGGCATTGAGCGCATCGACTATGCGGCTGTCAAACTGGAGCCCCTCCACGGAGACAAGCTCAGGCGGGACGTACTCCGCGATAGAGTGCGTACCATTGGCGAGCATAAACTCCCAGCTTGTGACGTCAATGTCCGGCGGTGCGGGCAAATTCAGCGCTGCGGCGCGCCCCGCGGGGGAATTGGGGTCGAGCGTCGGTTCAGGAGTCTCCACCGGCTCCTCCGAGGGCTGAGCGTCGCCCCCCTCGGGCGGCAGGCTCTCCACGGCCTGACTGGGGGCGGGCTCCGCCGGGCCTATATCCCTGCTGCGGGGAGACGAGGAGATGCGGAAATAACTGTATGCACAAAAAAGAATAAGAACAATGATCCCGAAAACTATGCGGGTCCCTCTCTTTTTCATAATGATCCTCCATGGCAAATATCATCGGTTTTGCTCCCGGCTCGGCGCCGGGTTACATTATATAATAACATTTTGCCTTCAATGGGTCAACTTAATTTTGCGCCTGCCGCGCCTTTGCACGGGGCTTTAGTTATGTTATAATAATATTAATAAACACGAAAGGACGAGCAATATGGAAATAACATGGTACGGCCACGCCTGCTTCAAAATCGATACGGCGGAGGGCAGCCTTGTCACCGACCCCTACTCCCCCGGCTCCGTTCCGGGGCTGCGCCTGCCCGCGCTTGCGGCGGACAGGGCGCTTTGCAGCCATGGGCACTCTGACCATAGCTTTGCCGCGGGCGTCACTCTCAGCGGCCGGGAGCCGGAGCTTAAAATCAGCCTTATCCCCTGCTTTCATGACGGCGAGCGGGGCAGGCTGCGCGGTGAAAACCTCATCAGCGTCATAGACGCCGAGGGCCTGCGCCTTGTGCATCTGGGCGATTTGGGCCATGCGCTCTCCCCGGAGCAGCTCCGGGCGCTGGGAAACGTGGACGTGCTGCTCCTCCCCGTCGGCGGGTTTTACACCATTGACGCAAATCAGGCGCAGGCGCTCTGCACCGCGCTCAGGCCGCGCATAGTTGTGCCCATGCACTACCGCAGCGGGGCTTATGGCCTGTCAAACGTCGCCCCAGTGGAGGATTTCCTCCGCCTGCGCACGGATGTTGTCCACGCAAACAGCGCCTCCTTTGACCCCAAGGCGCAGCGCGCCCCCGTCACCCTTGTGCTCAAGCCCGACGAAAGCGCGCAGGTAAAATAAAACAACAGGCTCAGCGGTTTTGCCGCTGAGCCTGTTTAATCGGCATACAAAGCCTCGCAGAGTTCGCCGCCCGAAGACGGCGAATAAAGTATAATAAGTTTTCAGCGACGGCGTGTACGTCGCTGAAAACACTTCTCACGGAGAGAGTGCATTTTGCCCGACAAAGGCGGACAAAATGCGCGGTTCGGAGTGCAATCCTTTTTGTAGGCAAAGGCAAAGCCTTTGCCTACAAGTTAACAGGCTCAGCGGTTTTGCCGCTGAGCCTGTTAATTTAGCTTACAGGGGATAACATCCCCGAATCGGGGTCAACCGTGTATAGTTGGCCGGTCACGATTTCCGTACCGGGGACAAAAGCCTCCGCAAAATCGGTGTAGAATGAATCGGCAACAGTGTGCAGCAAAACATAGTCATATTCCCCGGCAAGCTGCTCGCGCCATTCCTGCACGGAGGTGGCGGCGGGAGTGCCGGTCGCCCACCAGGTATCCGGCGGGTTTACGGTATCAGGGCGCAGATTATAGCGCAGGATGAAATTGTCCCATGAGTCACAGCAGACAGTGTAAATCCGCTGCTCGCCCTCCGGCAGAGCCTCAACAGCGGCTATTTCCGCTGCAAACTCCTGCCTCTTGTTGATGGAAAACTCCACATTGCTGCGTGAGAAAAAGTAGACAACAGCATTCCAAGGAACAAGAAAAGCTTCTAAGCATAGAACCAGCGCTATGAGCTTTGCCCTGTCTACCGCGCCCAAACGGATAAGCTCGGCAGCCAGCAGCAGGAGCAGCAGCTCCACGGCGAAAAACGCCGAACCGAGGTAGCGCCCGTAGCTTGCCAATTCAAGAGCTTCCCAGTCTTTGAAGCTGAAGAGATAGGCAAAACCCAGACCGATGATATACACGCAGACGCTGACCATCGTCAAAGCGCCCAGAATTATGTAATTTCTGCGGCGCTCAGGATGCAGCGCGATGAGCCTCCGGCAGACGAAATACATACCCACGCCAATAAGCAGCGTCAGTATGAAAGGCGGCAGCGGCTTGAGCCATGCCTCGGCGTCAGTAATGCCGACATTGAAAAAGCCGAGGATGTAGTTTTTTGCCGCCTCAACGCGATAGCCGCCGCTGTGGGAGGCAATGTCTCCCGCCAAATTAAAGGTGCGCTCGGCATGGTTGAGGCGGATATTAAGCTCCCACAGGAGCTTTGGCAAAAGCACCGACAAAGCGGCAAGACCCGCCTGCGCAGCTTTTCCACGGCGGGTAAGCTCCCCCGGTATGGTCAGCACAAAGGACAAAGCTACCAGCGCCGCGAACAGCAGCCCGGAGCTTTTTACCAGCACAAGCAGCGCTGCATACATCAGCACCGCGCAGCGTCCATAGCGCGAAGCTCTGTTGAGAAACAGATGCCCCAGCGCGCAGCCAAAGGCCATGCCAAGGAATGGATCAACCACGAGCTGGGAGGGCATGTCCCGATAAAAAGGCAACGGGGAGAGCAGCAGAAAGAGCACCACTATATATGAATAAAACTTCTTGAAGTCGAGCTTTCGCAGAAAAGGAAACGCAAGGGACAGAAAGAGAAGCTGATATGAGAAAAACAGCGGCCACTCCGTAAACTCCCCGCCGCAGAGCAGGATAAGCTTTTGCAGCAGGTACTGAAACAGAGCCAGCGCCGGGGGATATTCCTTAAACAGAGAGTTAGACAGCGGGGAGGTGCTCATGACGTCCATTGTAGTCATGACTTTGACCACATCGCCCCAGTGGGAAAAATCGTCCCAAGCCAGAAGCAGCCGCCCGTAATTAAAGACGATCAAAGCCAGATATAACAGCGCGAACAGCGTAAAGCCCGGGCTAAAAAACCGGGAGCGAAATCCATGTATGCCGCCCTTTTTCAACCGAAACGCTCCGGCAACACAGGCGGCCAGCGCAAGCACCAATACGAAATATACCCCTGCCGCCAGAAAACCGCTGATGCCAAAAACAAACATACACAGCACAATGGCGATGCACCACAGCGGCAGCATCTCCTCAAACCGACGCGACGTGTAAATGCAGCCAAAGAAGCATCCCGAAATCAGCACAAGATATAAAATTATCAACGATGCCGATATTGACATTAAATCTCCTTCCCAAACCAAACACCTATTTGAAAAAGCCCCTTTTGGGGGCCTTTTTCAAATAGGTATGGCCGCTAAAGCGGCCATACCGTTTAAGTTTTTGCTAAATATTATTCGTAGAGAGCCTTGAGCTTCATCAGGTGCTCGTAGCGCGCCTTGGCATTCTCCTCGGACGCGGCGAACAGGCTGTCCGCACGCTCGGGGAACTCGCGGGTCAGACGGCTGTAACGAGCCTCGTTCATCAGGAACTCCTGATAGCCGCCGGCGGGAGCCTTGCTGTCGAGAGTGAAGGGAGTCTCAGAGTCGGGATTGTAACGGAAGAGGTTCCAATATCCGCACTTGACGGCCTTCTCCATCTCCTTCTGGCAGTTCTCCATGCCGCCCTTGATGCTGTGCATCTCGCAGGGAGAGTAAGCGATGATGAGGGACGGGCCCTTGTGAGCCTCGGCCTCGGCGATAGCCTTGAGGGTCTGGACGTTGTTCGCGCCCATGGCGATCTGAGCGACATAGACATAACCGTAGGTCATGGCCATCTCGGCAAGGCTCTTGGACTTGATCTCCTTACCGGCTGCGGCGAACTGCGCCACCTGGCCGATGTTGGAGGCCTTGGAGGCCTGGCCGCCGGTGTTGGAATAAACCTCGGTGTTGAACACGAAGATGTTGACATCCTCGCCGGAAGCGAGAACATGGTCAACGCCGCCGTAGCCGATATCGAAGGCCCAGCCGTCACCGCCGAAGATCCACACGGACTTCTTGTTCAGGTAATCCTTGCTCTTGAGAATCTCTGCACCGAGCTGGCAGGCGTCGCAGGTGCAGACAGTCTCGCCGGCGGCCTTGGCAGCCTCGGCCTCTGCGAGCTTCGCGGTCAGAGCGTCACCGAAGATGCCCTTCGCGGCGTCGGACTTGAAGAACTCGATAGTCTCGTCGATAGTGGCGACATTCTCCTCCAGAGCCTTCACGAGAGCCTTGGCGGGAGCCTGGTTGGCGTTGCCGTCGTCATAGGTGGCAAGCCATGCCTGAGCGGCGGTCTTGATCTCGGCGCAGCAGGAGGGAGCGGCGATAAGCTCCTCAACCTTGGCCTTGAGGTCGTCACGGATCTTCTTCTGGCCCAGATACACACCAAGACCATGCTCGGCGTTATCCTCAAACAGGGAGTTTGCCCAAGCGGGGCCCTTGCCCTCTTTGTTGACGGTGTAGGGAGAAGTGGCCGCAGGACCGCCCCAGATGGAGGAGCAGCCGGTGGCGTTGGAGATGATCATATGGTCACCGAAGAGCTGGGTCACGAGACGGGCATAGCTGGTCTCGGCGCAGCCTGCGCAGGAGCCGGAGAACTCCAGATACGGCTGGGAGAACTGGCTGAACTTGACATCGGTGGGAACGAACATATCGGGCTTGGCAGAGACCTTGTCGACCATGTAGTCAAAGACCTGCTGCTGCTCAAGCTGGCTCTCCATGGGAACCATCTCAATAGCGTGGACACCGCACTGGCCGACGCAGACGCCGCAGCCCATGCAGTCCAGAGGAGACACGGCCATGGTGAACTTGTAGAGATCCTTGCCCTTGCCGACCTTGATGGGAACGATCTTCGCAGCCTCGGGAGCGGCGGCGGCCTCTTCCTCGGTCAGGGCGAAGGGACGGATGGTGGCGTGGGGGCAGACGAAGGCGCAGCGGTTGCACTGTACGCACTTCTCGGCATCCCACTTGGGGACGGAGACGGCAATGCCGCGCTTCTCGTAAGCGGCAGCGCCGAGCTCGAAGGTGCCGTCGGCGTGGTCAACAAACGCGGAGACGGGCAGGGAATCGCCGTCCATCTTGTCAACGGGATCGAGGATGCTGGAGACCATCTTGACGGTCTTCTCGCGGCCGGTCTTGGCCTCGACGGTCTTGGTGTCAACAGCGTCGGCCCAGGAGGCGGGAACCTCGACCTTGACGTAGGCGGTGGCGCCGGCGTCGATAGCGGCATAGTTCATGTCGACCACATCCTGGCCCTTCTTGAGGTAGGAGTGGAGGGCGGCATCCTTCATGTACTGGATAGCCTCAGCCTCGGGCATAACCTTTGCCAGAGAGAAGAAGGCGGACTGGAGGATGGTGTTGGTGCGCTTGCCCATGCCTATCTTCTTGGCAAGGTCAATGGCGTTAATCATGTAGAGCTGGATGTTGTTCTTGGCGATGTAGCGCTTGGAGGCGGCGTCAAGATGATGCTCAAGCTCCGCGAAATCCCACTGGCAGTTGACGAGGAACACGCCGCCGGGCTTAACGTCACGCACGATGGGGAAGCCCTTTGTGATGTAGGAGGGCACGTGGCAGGCCACGAAGTCAGCCTTATTTATATAGTAGGGGCTCTTGATGGGCTTGTCGCCAAAACGCAGATGGCTGATGGTGACGCCGCCGGTCTTCTTGGAGTCATACTGGAAGTAAGCCTGAACAAACTTGTCGGTATGGTCGCCGATGATCTTGATGGAGTTCTTGTTTGCGCCGACGGTACCGTCGCCGCCGAGACCCCAGAACTTGCACTCGATGGTGCCGGGAACAGCGGTGTTGGGAGCGGCAACCTCCTCGAGGGACATGTTGGTGACATCATCAACAATGCCGAGGGTGAACTGGCGCTTCATGTCGGCCTTCTTGAGCTCATTGTAAACAGCGAAGACGGAGGCGGGGGGAGTATCCTTGGAGCCGAGACCGTAGCGGCCGCCGATGACGGCGATATCGGTCTTGCCGGCGTTGGCAAGGGCGGTGACAACATCGAGGTAGAGAGGCTCGCCCTGAGCGCCCGGCTCCTTGGTGCGGTCGAGAACGGCGATCTTCTTCGCGGTGGCGGGGATGGCGGCGAGGAGCTTGTCCGGGCAGAAGGGACGGAACAGGCGGACCTTAACAAGGCCGACCTTCTCGCCCTGCGCGGTCAGGTAGTCGATGACCTCCTCGGCCACGTCGCAGATGGAGCCCATCGCGACGATGACGCGGTCAGCGTCGGGAGCGCCGTAGTAGTTAAACAGCTGGTAGTCGGTGCCGAGCTTGTCGTTGATCTTGCCCATGTACTCTTCAACGATGGCGGGAACGGCATTGTAGTACGCGTTGGAGGCCTCACGGTTCTGGAAGAAGATATCCCCGTTCTCGTGGGAGCCGCGCATTACAGGATGCTCGGGGTTGAGGGCGCGCTCACGGAAGGCCTTGACAGCGTCCATATCGACCATGTCCTTGAGGTCCTCATAATCCCAGACCTGAATCTTCTGAAGCTCGTGAGAGGTGCGGAAGCCGTCAAAGAAGTTGAGGAAGGGGACGCGGCCCTTGATGGCGGCAAGATGCGCCACGGGGGAGAGGTCCATGACCTCCTGAACGTTGGACTCGGCCAGCATCGCAAAGCCGGTCTGGCGGCAGGCCATAACGTCGCTGTGGTCGCCGAAGATGTTCAGGGTGTGGCTCGCGAGGGTACGGGCGCTGACGTGGAACACGCCGGGGAGCAGCTCGCCCGCGATTTTGTACATGTTCGGAATCATCAGCAGCAGGCCCTGAGAGGCGGTGTAAGTCGTGGTCAGGGCACCGGCGTTCAGAGAGCCGTGCACAGCACCGGCAGCGCCGGACTCAGCCTGCATCTCCTGCACCTTGACGGTGGAGCCGAAAATGTTCTTCCGGCCTGCGGCGGCCCACTGGTCGACAAAGTCAGCCATGGGGCTGGAGGGGGTGATGGGGTAGATCGCTGCGACTTCGGTGAAAGCATAGGATACATGGGCGGCTGCGTTGTTGCCGTCCATAGTTTTGAAGTGTCTCTGCATACCTATTATTCATCTCCATATAAAAAATTGATAGCAAATGCCTGGATATAATCAGACAGATGAAGTGTAACATTTTCTTGCCAAAAAGTAAACACACAAGCCGCACAAAATTCTGCTAAAAAATGCACTTTTTGCGCCCAAAATTGTGATTGATAACCAGAAACGGCGGCGGACGGAAAAAATACTGCAAATTTTTCTTGTGCTTTTTCCGCCTTCGTATTATAATCATATAATCCGACCTGCGCCTTCTGTCTGGCGCGGGCGCTTATAACGAAAGGAGCTTGTCAGTCATGGTGAATATAGTCAATGACATGGGCAGCATCACCATCTCCGGCGAGGTGCTCACGAACCTTGCGGGGGACGCTGCAACCAACTGCTTCGGCGTCAAAGGCATGGCCGGACGCAGCAAAGAGGGCGGGCCGCTCCAGCTTTTGCGCAGAGAATCCATGTCCAAGGGCGTGGAGGTCCGTTTTGATGACGACGGCAGCATATCCCTTGAGCTTCATATCGGCGTGGACCACGGGGTGAACATCAGCGCCGTGTCCCACAGCATTATGAACGAGGTCAGATATAAGCTGTCCAAATCCACCGGTGTGCCGGTGAAGAATATCGACGTATATATAGATACTATTATCGGATAACAACGGCGTATCCACCGGAGGTGCTTTTTACTTGAGAGACTATATCGACGCGGCAGCATTTAAAGAAATGATACTCTGTGCTGACGCCGCGCTGCACGCAAACACCCAGATGATAAACGACCTGAATGTTTTCCCCGTGCCCGACGGAGATACCGGCACGAACATGGGGCTTACAATAAATAACGCCGCCACGGAGCTTCGCAAGAAGAGCTTCAATTCCGTGGACGCGGCGGCCGACTGTGTGGCCTCTGCCATGCTGCGCGGCGCGCGCGGCAACTCCGGCGTTATCCTCTCCCTGCTGTTCAGGGGCATATCCCGCCGCCTCAAGGGGACGGAGACCGCCGGCGCGGTGGAGTTTTCCGGCGCCATGGCCGACGGGGTGGACGCGGCGTACAAGGCCGTCATGAAGCCCACCGAGGGCACTATTCTCACCGTCTCCCGCCTTGCCGCGAAGGCCGCCGAGGAGGCCGCCGAGGAAGGGCTCGAGGCCGCGCTTGAAAAGGCCATTGCCGCGGCGGAGCTCGCCCTGGAGGATACCGTCAACCTCAACCCCGTGCTCAAGAAGGCCGGTGTTGTGGACGCTGGCGGCATGGGCTATGTCATCATCCTCAAGGCCATTCTCGCCTCCCTGCGCGGGGAGATAAGCTCGGCCGACGACAGCGGCGTGAGGGATTATTCCGAGAGCAACGCCTTTGAGGCTTTTGACACTGAGGATATAACCTTCGCCTTTGACACGGTGTTCATCGTGCGCAAGAAGGAGGCTGAGGTCGACCTTGAGCCGCTGCGCAAGTATCTTTCCAGCATCGGTGACTCGCTGGTCATCGGCGAGGACGATGAGGCCTTCAAGGTGCATGTGCACACCAATATCCCCGGCAACGCCCTCAATGAGGCCCAGAAATTCGGCACGCTGGAGCTTGCCAAGATAGAGAACATGCGCACCCAGCATGAGGACCTGCTTGCTGGCAAGAAGGCCCAGAGCACGGACGATCTGGAGCAGGTTGAGCGGGAGCTCGAGGCCGCAGAGACGCAGGACGATATCCCCGCCCCGGCGGAGAAGGAGTTCGGCGTGGTGACGGTCTGCGCGGGCGACGGGATAGAGGCCCTGTTCCGTGAGCTCGGGGCGGACGGCGTCGTCACCGGCGGACAGACCATGAACCCCTCGACGGACGATATATTGAAGGAGGTCAACAAGACCCCCGCGTCCACGGTTTTTGTCCTGCCGAACAACAAGAACATCATCATGGCGGCGGAGCAGTGCGTCCCGCTGACCGAGAAAAAGGTCATTGTCCTGCCGACAAAGACAGTACCGCAGGGCGTGTCCGCGATGCTGAATTTTGACGTGGGCTGTGATGAGGAGACGCTTGCCGACACTATGCGCGAGGCCATAAAGGGCGTGCATACCGCCATGGTCACCTACGCCGCCCGTGATTCCGACTTTGACGGGCACAATATCCACGCGGGCGAGTATCTTGCCCTGCTGGACGGGGCCCTGCTCGGCAGCTACGTAAGTGTTGAGCAGCTCTTTGAGGAGCTCGGCGCGGCGTTTGAGGAGCTCAGCCCGGAGTTTATCACCGTGTATTATGGTGAGGACGTTGAGCAGACTCAGGCCGAGGAAAATTCCCGCGGGCTCGAGGCGGCCTTCCCTGACGCGGAGCTGAGCATTGTGCGAGGCGGCCAGCCGGTCTACTATTATATGATATCTGTCGAGTGAGATTATAATAATGAAGAGAGTGCGCAAAATGCGCACTCTCTTTTTGCACTATTTAACGCCTCCCCTGCGTAAGGCTGCGCCCGCAGGCGCGTTTCGGAGCGTGCCCCTCCTTGCCTCCCCTGCCTCAGTAGGGGAGGTGGCTTGACGCGAAGCGGCAAGACGGAGAGGTATCCCTTGCGTGGTTTGATAAATACCTTTGTGAATTTTGCGCGGATTGCCCTCTCAGTCTCGCTTACGCTCGCCAGCTCTCCCAGAGGGAGAGCCAAGGGGATGGGCGCAGCCCCGGTGGGGGAAGCAAGTGGGGCGCGCGGCATTTTTGCATGATTTTTGCCGGGAGGGGCTTGACAAACGGAGAATGCGAGTATTAAAATACTGTCGCAAATTGACATAACAACAGCCCCTATATCGGAAGAGCCGGTATAGGGGCTGTTGATGTAAAATGGGCGTTTAACAGAAGAGCAAAAATTTTTTGCAAATTTTTTTTGGAAAAACTGAGCAATTTCAGAAATTTCAACTGTCTATATAAGTGAAAGCGGGTAATAAAACCGAAAAAACAAAAAACATGATCCCGGAAGAGGGCAACGCTCACCCGACCAGGTGCCAAGCGTCTCAGCAAGGCACCGGCGGGAGAGCAAACCAACCGATATGGCTCACAGGTCTTAGAAGCCGCTTTTGCCAAAATAAAAAACAGTTAAGATAAAGCGCAGTTCCGGGCAGCAAGCGTCATAGCGAAGCGCCGAAGGAAAAGCAAAAGAAAGGCGGCTCCGTGGTTCCCGGCTCCTCCAAGACCGTCACCTGGACCCTCGAGGAGGGCGCAGAGGTCAGGTATGTGTTCGTCAACGGCGAGCCTCGCCCCGACCTGCTCAATGCCCGCGAGATCAAACTCAGCGACATTACCGAGAATCAGAGCGTAATTGTCTACCTCGCTGAGCCCGGCGCAGTGCCTCCCACCAACGTGGATAAGGACGGCGACAACGTTCCTGATATCAACATCGACAAGGACAACGACGGCATCCCCGACATCGACATCGACACCGACGACGACGACGGCAAGCCCGATGTCAACATCGACACCGACGGCGACGGCGAGCCGAATGTCAACATCGATGAGGACGGCGACCTGGTTCCCGATAAGAACATCGACACCGATGGCGACGGTATCCCCGATTACAAAATCATCGACAACACCACCCTGCCCGACGCACCCAGCGGTATTGGCTCTGTCAAGACCGGCGACGTCGACCTGAGCTTCATGCTGCTCGTCATGCTGGCCTCCGCGGCTGGCCTGGCCCTGCTGCTGAGCAAGAAGCTCCGCATGGGTAAGTAAAAAACCCCAATTAAACGCAAAAAAAGAAGCCCGAAAGGGCTTCTTTTTTTAGCTTATAGGCAAAAATTGCCTTTTTGCCGTGATTATTTGTTCTACTCAAAGGCTCCCCTGCGCAAGGGGAGCCAAGGGCGCGGCGAAAATTTGAGGAGCAGTGCAAAATATGTACGCAGTCTCTCGCTTCCCCCTGAGGGGGAAGTGGCAAGCCGGTACGGCTTGACGATAGGGGGGCATTTTGCGTCTGCTCAAGCTAATCGCATTGCGGAAAACGACCCCTCCGGTTTGCGCAATCCGCAAACCACCTCCCCTTACGCAGGCGAGGCTATGGGCAGTGCAAATTTGGGGCTGCGCCCTCAGGCGCGGTTCGGAGTGAAACCCCTTTTGAATGCGAAGGCTCCGCCTTTGCATTCAGGCTTAAAATCCCTCTTTGGTGAAGGCCTCCCAGCTGCGGTGCATATAGGTTTCAAGGGCGATGGGCTGGCCGATGTACTTTTCATCCCGCCCGTCGGAGAGAAATTCCTCCAGAAACTCCTTGCGCCCCGTGGTGTGCACCACCGGGATGCCGGAGAGCTCACTCGCGCCTTTTATGACCTCATAGCCCCGGCGCAAATCCTCCGCCGAGGCGAAGTTGAGAAGGTTGGAGTTATTGACAAAGCCCGTGACCTTCTGCCGGGCAAAGCCCTCAATGTCCCCCATCAGCTTCAGAATCTTCTCCGGCGTTTCGGACATCGGGCGGAACACATTCACAATGTCATAGACATGCAGCTCCCCCTCAAAGGCGGCAAAATCCTGATGATAGCGCCCGAGCGAGAGCGCGCCCGCCGAGTCCCCGCCCACGTCGAAGACTACAAGGTCCCAATTATCGGCAAAGGCCGAGGCGACGGCGGCAGACATGTTGCTCGGCGTCACGCCCTGCCCTGCGAAGGTGGGGGAGACGAGGTTTATCTTCTTCTCCGCCAGCAGGGCGACCCTGTCCGACATGCGGAAGTAGTCGTTCACCTTGTCGAGGTCAATGACCAGCGTGCGCAGGCCCTCCGCCGCGCCGTTGACCGCCAGATTCACGGCAATCTCGGTCTTGCCGGAGCCGTAATTGCCCACAAGGACTATCATTTTTCTCATAGCGCGCCTCCAAATTCAGCTTTTGTGGTCTCTGCGCTGGAGCTTGTGCTTTTTCCCGTCCGGGGTCTGGATATAGGTGTTTTCCAGCACCGAAATGGTGCTCTCACGCCACTCGGCGATATACTCGGCGCGCAGCGCCGCCTGCTCGGAAAGCTCCTCCGCCGTCAGCTCACGCTGCTTTTTGAGCCGGGCAAGCTCGTTTATCCTGTCAAGTTTTGCCTGTTCCATTTTTCTCGCCTCTCATTCGATGGTTCCCAGCTCGTCAAGCGTCAGCTCGAAGGCGGGGATGAAATGCTCCATAAAATAGCGCAGCTCCGGCAGGGGGCTCTCGCCCAGAATGCCGCGTATCTGCTTCTCGGCGGAGAGAAATTCGTTGTTGCCGGCCTTGCGCTCCTCAATGCACTTGATATAGGCCGAGAGCTTGTCCGCCGCCTTGACAATATCGTGCAGGCGCTGCTGCGCCTCTCCTGTGAGCAGCGGCTCATACGCCCCGCGAAGCTCCGCGGGCAGCGTGTCCAGCAGCTTATCGCAGGCAAGCTCCTCCACCTGCTTGTAGGCGGCGCTTATCTCCGCGCTGTGGTATTTTATCGGCGTGGGCAGGTCGCCCGTGAGTATCTCCGAGCAGTCGTGAAACAGCGCGACCGCCGCGCATTCGTTTGGGTCGCAGTCTTCGCCCAGCACATCACGCCGGATAACGCCCAGCGCGTGTGCCAGCACCGCCACCATGTGGCTGTGCTCCTGAATGTTCTCCGGCATGGAGTTGCGCATCAGACTCCAGCGCCCGATGTACCGCATGCGGGAGATGTATGCAAAAAAGTTATCGCTCATTTTCTCTCTCCATTGGTTTGATATGGCTATTCTACCATGTGGAGCTTGAAATTTCAATCGCAGTGAGGCATAATAAATACCATACATAAGGGGGGGCGCCGGTGATTTCATATGAGCCGCTGTGGAGAACCATGGCCGCAAAGAACGCCACGACTTATACGCTGATATACAAGGGCGGCATAAGCAGTTCAACGGTGCGGCGGCTGAAGGCCGGTGAATCCGTCTCCACAAATACCCTTGACGCGCTGTGCAAAATACTCGGCTGCGGCGTTGCGGACATAATTGAATATATAGAAACAAAGCAGCCCTGAGCTTTATGGTTTGGTAAGGCACGGGCTGCTTTCTGCTGTTCTGCGCCAGGTGGGGATGTTGACAAAGCGCAGCATGATGTTGTATAATTCAAATAAAGGAAGACGCTGCCGGTAAAACGGTCAGTCTCCCCTTATATTGCGATTAGAAGTAACCGCCGCGCTTGGGGAAGCTGCTGGGCGGTTACTTCTTTTTCGCCTGAAATATCAGGTTTATGATACCGATAAGCACAAGACAGAACTGGAACAGCTCGTTATATGTAATCTGCATATCATCACCCCCTCTCAAAACGGAGGGGGCAGAAGCTCCCTCCTGAATCGGAGGAGTCTGACCGCCTGTTACCGTTTTCGCCGTTTCCGGCGAGACAACGCCTTCCTGCTCCCTAAGGGAGCAGTTTTATTTTATATTATACGTAGATTTTTGCCAATTACCGCCGCAGTATATTTATAAAGCAAATATTGCCCGGAATACGGAATTTTTTATTGCAATTTCCCGCGCTTGGTGATAAAATTCAACTTTGTGTTGAAAAATATTATTGATACAGTCTTTTTTACGCAAGGGAGCGGAAAATCATGGATAAACTGAGAAATGTCGCCATTATTGCCCACGTTGACCACGGCAAGACCACCCTGGTCGACGAGATGCTCAAGCAGTCCGGCGTGTACCGGGAAAATCAGGAGGTTGTTGACCGTGTTATGGACTCCAACGACCTTGAGCGTGAGCGCGGCATCACCATCATGGCGAAGAACACCGCCGTCTGGTACGGCGACACAAAGATAAATATAGTGGACACTCCGGGCCACGCCGACTTTGGCGGCGAGGTGGAGCGTATCCTCAAGATGGTCAACGGCGTCATCCTGCTGGTGGACGCGGCAGAGGGCCCCATGCCCCAGACCCGCTTTGTCCTCAGCCGCGCGCTGGAGCTTGGCCACCGGGTCATCGTGGTCATCAACAAGATCGACCGTCCCGACCAGCGTATACATGAGGTCATTGACGAGGTGCTGGAGCTGCTGATGGATCTGGACGCCACCGACGAGCAGCTTGACTCTCCCATGCTCTTCTGCTCCGGCAGACAGGGCACCGCCAGCTACTCCCCCGACGTCGTCGGCACCGACCTCAAGCCCCTGTTTGAGACGATTCTTGAGTACATCCCCGCGCCGGAGATGAACGTCGACGCGCCCTTCCAGATGCTCGTCAGCAGCGTGGACTACAACGAATATGTGGGCCGCATCGCCATTGGCCGTATCGAGCGCGGCGTTATTACGCAGAATCAGGAGATCGAGGTCTGCAACTATCACAGCCCCGACGAGCCGACCATGAAGGCAAAGGCCGTCTCTCTCTACCAGTTTGACGGACTTAACCGCGTCCCCGTGACCGAGGCGGGCGCGGGCAATATCATCGCCATGAGCGGCATCGGCGATGTCACCATCGGCGACACCATCTGCGCCCGCGGCGCGGCGGAGCCTTTGGCCTTCGTGAAGATCGGTGCCCCCACTCTGGAGATGACCTTCTCCGTCAACGACAGCCCCTTTGCCGGCCGTGAGGGCAAGTTTGTCACCTCCCGCCAGATCAGAGACAGGCTCATGCGCGAGACGCTCAAGGACGTGTCGTTGCGCGTGACCGATGTGGCCGACAGCACCGACAGCTTCAACGTCGCCGGGCGCGGCGAGATGAGCCTTTCCATTCTTATTGAGACCATGCGCCGCGAGGGCTATGAGTTCCAGGTGTCTCCCCCGCGTGTGCTCTATCAGGAGATAGACGGCAAGCGCTGCGAGCCTATTGAGCGCGTGGTCGTGGACGTACCGCAGGACTACATGGGCTCCGTCATGGAGAAGCTCGGCGCGCGCAAGGGCGAATTTCTTGAGATGACCCCTGTCGGCAACCGCATGAAGATGGAGTTTCTCGTGCCCTCCCGCGGCCTCTTTGGCTACCGCAATGAATTTCTGACCGACACCAAGGGCGAGGGTATTCTGGCCTCCGTCTTTGAAAAATACGAGCCCTACAAGGGTGATATCTCCCGCCGCAGCACCGGTTCCCTCATCGCCTTTGAGACCGGTGAGGCCGTGGCATATGGCATTTGGAACGCGCAGGAGCGCGGCGCAATGTTCATCACCCCCGGCACCAAGGTCTATGCCGGAATGGTTGTCGGCGTCTGCCCCAAGTCGGACGACGTGCCCGTGAACGTCTGCCGCACAAAGCACCTGACCAACACCCGCGCCTCCGGCTCTGATGAAGCTCTGCGCCTTGTCCCGGCGCGCCAGCTCAGCCTTGAGCAGTGCCTTGAGTTTTTGGCCGATGACGAGCTTCTTGAGGTCACGCCCAAGAACCTGCGCCTGCGCAAGAGCATCCTTGACCACAGCCAGCGCATGAAGATGGTCATGCGCAACAGGTAAATAGCTGGATACAAAGGCTCTGCCTTTGTATCCAAAAGAGTTTACGCTCCGAACCGCGCATTTTTGCCCAGCGTGAGAGGGCAAAAACACACTCTCTCCGCGCAAAGTGTTTTTCCCGAGGTACGTGCCCCCGGGAAAAACGATTAAAATTTATTCGCCGCTTGCGAGCGGCGAACTCTGCGAGGCTTAAAATAACCCACGGGGCGCGGGCAATCGCGCCCCATTTAGTTATTAAAAAGGTACAATTTCCGCCGATGATACCGCCGCCGGATTGAATATGTAAACAAAATTTTTCGGTTTTTTTAAGAACGATTTGCAATAAATCCGGGCATGGCGTATAATAAATAAAACTCTCACTTTCACTTTAGCACAGCAATGAAATATCATAACGCAGAAAGGGCATGCCCTTTCCACCTTTTTTTCAAAAAGGTGATGAGCCGTTGAATCAAGTATATTAAACGCGAAAGCGAATAAAAATATGAGGCGATCAGAAAGATGAATTCAAAAACCCTTGTCTACATACTAAAGCGCATAGGGCTTGCGATCCTCACGGTCTGGGTGGTCATCACGGTCACATTCTTTGTGGCGCATGCGGTGCCCGGCGGCCCGTTTGTGGGTGAAAAAGCAGTCAGCCCCGCGGCGCAGGCCGCCCTCGAGGCAAAATACGGGCTGGATAAGCCCGTGATGGAGCAGTACTGGACCTACCTGAAGGATGTTGTGACCAAGTTCGAGTTTGGCCCGTCCCTCAAGCTCCGCGGCAGAATGGTCGTTGATGTTATAAGCGACGGCCTGAAGGTCTCGGCAAAGCTGGGCGTTATCGCGGCCGGCATCGCGCTCGTCTGCGGCATAGTGCTGGGCGCCATAGCGGCGCTGATGCGCAATAAGTTTATTGATAAGTTCATCATGGTGCTGACCACCGCGTTTGTGTCCATGCCGTCGTTTATAATGGGCGCGCTGCTGCTTGTGCTGTTTGTGGTGGAACTGTCGCTTCTGCCGGCAAACGGCTCGACGGCGCAGGGGCTTATTCTGCCTATTGTGACGCTCGCGCTCTATCCTATGGCCTATATAACAAGGCTTACCCGCTCGTCGATGCTGGACGTGCTGGGGCAGGATTATATCCGCACCGCCAAGGCGAAGGGCGTTTCCAAGGCGAAGATAATCTTCGGCCACGCGCTGAAAAACTCCCTGATCCCGGTCATCACCTATTTTGGGCCGATGCTCGCCTATATCGTCACCGGTTCTCTGGTGGTTGAGCAGATATTTGCCGTGCCCGGCATTGGCAGAGCCTTTGTCAACAGCATCATCAACCGCGACTATCCGCTCGTCATGGGCACAACGATAGTCCTCGCGGTGCTGATAGTGGTCATGAACCTTGTGAGCGATATTCTCTATAAGGTCGTTGACCCGCGCATAAATCTTGAATAAGGGGGAGGCGGAATCATGAAAAAGAGACCTTTCAGCCTCCATGTGGACATGGATGATTTCATCCCCGCCACTGAAGAAGAAAAAGAATATATGGTGCAGATGCGCCCCTCGTCCACCTTTTTTAAGGACGGTGTGAAGCGCCTGTGGAAGAACAAGGTCGCGGCGGTGAGCTTTATCATCATCGTTGTCATCACCCTCTCTTCCATTATCATCCCGTTTTTCTGGCCCTATAAGTACGACAGCATGCTGGGCGTAAACCCCGGCAAGCCTGTTGACCCGTCCTACAACAACCTTGCCCCCTTTGAGTACGGCAAGACGGAGCTCAAGCGCATCGAGGCGGGGGAGGACGTGTTCCCCCATGTTTTCGGAACCGACGCCTCGGGCAGAGACTATTTTATCCGCGTGGTGTACGGTACGCGCATATCTCTCGCGGTCGGCTTCTTCGCGAGCATCATCGTGCTTATCATCGGTATGACCATCGGCTCAATCGCGGGCTACTGCGGCGGAGCCGTGGATATGGTGATAATGCGTATTGTCGATATTATCTACTCCCTGCCGGATATGCTCATGGTCATTCTGCTCTCAACGGTCCTGAAGACGACGCTCGGGCCCGCCCTTGAGGGGACGGCACTTGCCAAGATAGGCAGCAACATCATAAGCCTGTTTATCGTGTTCGGCCTGCTGTACTGGGTGTCCATGTCCCGCCTTATCCGCGGGCAGATCCTCTCCCTGAGAGAGCAGGAATATGTCCTCGCCTCCCGCGCCGCCGGCGCAAAGGGCGGCTGGGTCATCAGAAAGCACCTGCTGCCCAACTGCATAAGCGTTGTCATCATTTCCACTGCCTTGCAGATACCCAACGCCATCTTTACCGAGAGCTACCTGAGCTTCCTCGGCCTCGGTGTCAACGCGCCTATGCCGTCCCTCGGCTCTCTCGCGTCTGACGCGCTCAACGGCCTGTCCTCGTATCCGTATCGTCTGGTTATCCCCGCTCTGGTCATCTCCCTCATCGTCCTCTCGCTCAACCTCTTTGGCGACGGACTGCGTGATGCTTTTGACCCGAAGCTGAGAACCTGAGAAAGGAGCGGGAATAATGGCACTTTTAGAAGTTAGAGACCTGCACACCTCGTTTTTTACCCCCGCCGGTGAGGTGAAGGCAGTCAACGGCATTTCCTTTAATCTTGAGCGGGGCAAGGTCCTCGGTATAGTGGGTGAGTCCGGCTCCGGTAAATCCGTCACGGCTTATTCCATCATGCAGATTCTGGCGACCACCGGCAAGATTGTCGGCGGCAGCATAAAGTTTGACGGGCAGGAGCTCGTGGGCGCCGGTGAGCGGACAATGAAAAACATCCGCGGCAACAAGATTTCCATAATCTTCCAGGACCCCATGACCTCCCTCAACCCGACCTATACCATTGGCCACCAGCTGGTGGAGGCTATCCTCCTGCATACCGACCGCAACCGCAGAGAGGCCTGGGACAGAGCGGTGGAGATGCTCCGCCTCGTCAATGTCAACGAGCCTGAAAAGCGCATGAAGCAGTACCCCTATGAGTTCTCCGGCGGCATGCGCCAGCGCGTCATGATAGCCATGGCGCTTGCGTGTGAGCCTGATATACTCATCGCCGACGAGCCGACCACCGCGCTGGATGTCACCATTCAGGCGCAGATTCTGGAGCTGATGAAGTCGCTTCAGGAGGAGCTGGGCATGGCCATCATCATGATTACCCATGACCTTGGCGTTGTGGCGCAGCTTTGTGACGAGGTTATCGTCATGTACGCCGGCTCCATCTGCGAGCAGGGCACCGCGGAGGAGATTTTCTATAACCCGAAGCATGAATACACCAAGGGGCTTATGCGCTCCATACCCACGGCCGGCTCCGCCGGTACGAAGCTTCAGCCCATCACCGGCACGCCCATTGACCTTTTGAACATGCCGGAGGGCTGCCCCTTTGCGCCCCGCTGCGACAACGCCATGAAGATATGCCTGCGGCAGCGCTGCGAGCGCATGTCCATCAATGACGACCATATGGCGGCCTGCTGGATGAATGTCAAGTCCGGCATTGAGGACGGCAGCATAGTCCCCGATGGGGCTGATGACGCCGGGAAAGGCGGTGAGGCAGATGAGTGAACGCCCGCTGGTAGAGGTCAAAAACCTCAAGGAATATTTCAATATCAATGTCGGCATGTTCAAGACCAAGCCTCTCAAGGCCGTGGACGATGTGTCCTTCACCATCAATAAGGGTGAGACTCTCGGCCTCGTGGGTGAGTCCGGCTGCGGCAAGACCACCGTCGGCAGAACGCTGCTGCATCTCTATAAGCCCACCGGCGGCGAGATAATTTTTGACGGCAAGCCTATCAAGACCAAGAGTGATATTCTGGAGTTCCGCAAGAAGGCCACCATGGTCTTTCAGGACCCCTATTCCTCCCTCAACCCCCGCATGACCGTCTCCGATATCATCGGTGAACCGCTTGATATCCACAAGATGTATTCAAGCCGCGAGGAGCGCGAGCAGCGCATCCTTGAGCTTATGGACCATGTCGGCCTTAACAGTGAGCATGCCTCCCGTTATGCCCATGAGTTCTCCGGTGGTCAGCGGCAGCGTATCGGCATCGCCCGCGCGCTTGCGCTCAAGCCCGAGTTTATCGTCTGCGATGAGCCGGTTTCCGCGCTGGACGTGTCCATTCAGGCGCAGGTCATAAACATGTTTGACGAGCTTCAGGAGAAGATGGGGCTGACGTATCTGTTCATTGCCCATGATATCCTTGTTGTCCGCCATATAAGCGACCGTATTGCCGTCATGTATCTGGGCAAAATGGTGGAGCTGGCGGACGCCGCGGAGATTTATGAGCGCCCCCTGCACCCCTACACCAAGTCCCTGATGTCCGCCGTGCCGCAGCCCGACCCGAAGGTCGCCCGCGCCAACAAGCGCATAGTGCTCACCGGCGATATCCCCAGCCCTCTCAACGCCCCCAGCGGCTGCCCCTTCCGCACCCGCTGCCCCTACGCGCAGGATAAATGCGCCGAGGCAATGCCGGAGTTCAAGGAAGTCGCCACGGGTCACTTCGTCGCCTGTCATCGGGTGAACGAAATTAACTAACGCTTCATCTATGCCTTGGCATATTTGAAAATAAAACTACTTTTTGAAAGGAAAAAGCAAAATGAAGAAGATTCTTGCTCTTGTTCTTGCTCTGTGCATGGTTTTTGCTCTGTGCGCCTGCGGCTCGAACAACGCCCCCGCAGAGTCTCAGGCTCCCGCTGAGTCCGAGGCCCCCGCTGAGGCTGTGGACACCAGCGTGCTGAATGTCTGCATCGCCTCCGAGCCTGACACCATTGACCCCGCTCTCAACTCCGCTGTTGACGGCGCGACTCTGGTCAGCCATCTGTTCTCCGGCCTCGCCAAGTGGGCCCAGGATGAAAACGGCAACCTCGTCATCGCCCCTGACTGCGCTGAGGAGCTGGTTGAGGGTGTTGCCAATGATGACGGCACTGTCACCTACACCTACACCCTGCGCGACGGCCTGAAGTGGTCCGACGGTCAGGATGTCACCGCCGGCGATTTCGTCTTTGCATGGCAGCGCGCCGCTTCCCCTGAGCTTGCCGCCGACTATGGCTACATGTTCGAGGTCGTTGACGGCTACGCCGATATGTGGGAGCAGGCTCCCACCGGCGAGAAGGACGCTGACGGCAATGACGTTATGGAGTTTGTCAACCCCGACGCTCAGCTGAACGTTGTCGCTGTTGACGACAAGACCATCGAGGTCACCCTTTCCAATGCGGTTGCTTACTGGAACGAGCTGCTGGCCTTCCCCACCTACTTCCCCGTGCGTGAGGATGTTGTCGCCAACGAGTCCTGGGCCACCGATCCCTCCACCTATGTCTCCAACGGCGCCTACAAGATGACCGGCTGGGAGCACAACAGCGTTATCACTCTCGAGAAGAGCGAGAACTATGTTGACGCTGACGAGGTCACCATGCCCACCCTGAAGTTCTACCTCTCCGATGATGCCAACAACATGCTCACCAACTTCAAGAACGGTGACTGGCTGCTCATCGATGATGTTCCCACCAACGAGATCGCCACTCTGAAGGAAGAGTATCCTGATGAGTTCGTCGTTGCCGGCCAGATCGGTACCTACTATGTCTGCTGGAACATCAACGAGGAGATCCTCCCCGCTTCCTCCACTCTCACCGGCCTCGAGGCTGAGACCGCCAAGAACGAGATCCGCAACGCCCTCTCCCTGCTCCTTGACCGCAACTACATCGTTGAGGAGATCGGCCAGGCCGGTCAGGTTCCCGCTTCCTCCTTCGTCGCCATGGGTATGACCGACGCTGACGGCTCCCAGTTCTATGAGAACGCCGGCCACAACGACGGCTTTGTTGGCTACTTCGATGTCGCCGTTGACTCCTTCGAGTCCAACTTCGCTCAGGCTGTTGAAGTCCTGAAGAAGTACTACACCTATGATGAAGCCACCGGTATGTTCACCGACTTCCCCACCCTCACCTTCCTCTACAACACCTCTGAGGCTCATAAGGCCATCGGTGAGTATCTCCAGAGCGCTTTTGCCGCTGTCGGCATCAACATGAGTCTGGAGAACCAGGAGTGGAACACCTTCCTGAACACCCGTAAGAACGGCGATTACTCCATCGCCCGTAACGGCTGGCTCGCTGACTACAACGATCCTATCTGCTTCCTGGATATGTGGACTACCGTTTCCGGTAACAACGACATCCAGTACGGCAAGGGCGCCAACAAGGATGTCCATGCTTACAGCCTCGACCTGACCGAGCTTGGTTATGACACCAAGGTCGAGAACGGCACCTGGGCTGAGACCTATGATGTCCTCATCTCCGACATCAAGTCCTGCACCGATAACGAGGTTCGTTATGAGCTCATGCACATCGCCGAGGATATGCTCATGGATACCGGCTGCATCGTTCCTCTGTACTTCTACACCGATATCTACATGCTCGACGACAGCGTTCAGGGCTTCTTCTCCAATCCTCTTGGCTACAAGTACTTCATGTACTGCACCATCGAGGGCTGAGTTTAAGTTTTGAATTAAACCCCAAAAAATGATTTTCTCCCCCGGGCCGAAGCCCGGGGGAGTTTTTTAGGTTTTGCCTTGCGTAACAAGTCTGCATATTATTTCAAATTCAGTTCCATCCTTCATGCTGGCGATAAGCCGCTTGTTACGCTCGTCCGCGTTAAGGTCGGCAAGTGCAAGCACACTTTCATTGAGTATGTCAAACAGCTTGTCCCGAAAATAATCCAACTCCATTCATATGTCCTCCTTGCGTAGTCTTACAGCTAATATTATATAGTCTTTTGGAAGCTATTGCAATCCCTACGAAAGATGTAGGCTTAAAGCGTACAAAATAAGAGCTGAGAGCTTATGAAAGGGTGGGCATATGGAAGAAAGAGGCTTGGGAAAATGCATTAATTTTGTGCGCAAGGACAGGGGACTGACGGCGGAAAAGCTGTCGGAGCTGTGCAGCATAAACGCCACATATCTGCGCCAGATTGAAGGCGGCGTAAAGCTGCCGAGCCTGCCGGTGTTTATAAGCATTTGTGCCGCGCTCGAAATCTCGCCCGACTATCTGTTACGCGATTCGCTGCCGGATAATGAGGTGAGCACAATCCGCGAGCTTGAAAAGCTGTGGGAAAGCGCCGCACCCAGTCAGCAGGAGCTTGTTGCCGCTATGCTCCGCGCAGCATTGGAGTATAAGAGAGACTAAAGCAAGGGGCATAAATTGCAAATTTGCACCATCTCAAGCCTCCCCTGCGTAAGGGGAGGTGGTTTGCGTATTGCGCAAACCGGTGGGGTCGTTACCAGTGCCGCGATTAGCTTTATTGCTCAGAAAATCGCACATTTACAATCCCTCAGGCGCTGCGCGCCAGCTCCCTTTACACAAGGGAGCCATTGTGCGCAGCAAAAAAGCCAGCCGATTTGCGGCTGGCTTTTCTCTGTCAATCCTTAAACGCGTGGATGCGGTGATCCGCGGGAAGATTCCCCTGAGTGTTGTAATCCACGCTCTGCATTGTAAACTGCGCGATGGCGACGCGATTATCCTCCGCGTCAAGCACGTCCACATTATAAAACAGAAGCTGTTTTCCGTTGCGCACAAGCCTTGCCTCGGCGCGGATGGGGCTTGCCACGGCGCGGCGGAGGTAGTGAATGCTGCTCGATACTGTGACAGGCTTCTTCTCAAGCAAAAAGGCCACAGAGCCGCCGGTAACGCAGTCACACACGGTGTAGATAAGGCTCGCATGGGCAGCGCCGGTGACATCGCAGGTGTCCTCTCGCACATCAAGCCCGTATATAAGCCCCTTTTCGCCTCTGCCAATGACATGGATGCCATTGAAGGCCGCGAAATCCAGCGACAGATGGGGATAGGCAACCCCTGTCACAGGGTCGATGGGATCGTCGTCGCCGGCGGCAAAAATCGTCTTTTTGAACTGCTTGTTCGGCGCGATGGTCACATCCGCATCCCTGAGCGTGATTATCTGGCTCATGCAGAGCTTGCCCTTGCCGTCGAGCACACGCACGCGGTATACAATTTGGCTCTCAGCCGCGTCTATAAGCTTCGTGACGATGCGGGCGCTCTTGCCCATGAGGGAGCACTCGTACATGCAGGCCGCGTCCACAGCGGCGGCAGGCCGCCCCAGACAGAGCTTCGCCGACAGCTCCGCCGCTATCTCACCGGCGGAGAAGGCAAAGCCCCCGTGCGCCGCCTTGTATGAGTTGCAGAAATCGGACCTTATCTGCACCTTCACGGTCAGCCCATCGGGCCGGACCTCATCGACCGTCAGCCCCAGAGTGTTGGCAAAGGGGTCATTTATCTCGTATATTTTCTTCTCGTTTTCCATGCTAACCTTCCTTTGTGCCGCGCGCAAAACGCCGGGCATAGTGGTAAAAGTATATCACAGACCGCCGATATATGCAACGGCGCAAAAGTTCAGCAAAATGGGCGCTTTGCTATTGACTTTCGGCGCTTGGAATGTTAAAATACAACAGTATGCGCCCGCGCTCTCAGCTCCGGGGTCATGCCGCCATCGCGGTTGCCTTTCCGCCCGCAGCTTAGACGCAGGGTATAGAATTTCAAGAAAGGGGTATCATTAAATGATCACCAAAGAAGTCAAGACCCAGGTTATCAACGAAAACGCCACCCATGAGAACGACACCGGTTCCCCCGAGGTCCAGATTGCTATCCTCACCCAGCGCATCCGCGAGCTGACTGAGCATCTGAAGAAGCACCCCAACGACGACCACAGCCGTCTGGGCATGTACAAGATGGTCGGTAAGCGCCGCCGCCTGCTGGACTACCTTGCCAAGAAGGACATCGAGCGTTACCGTGCCATCATCGCAAAGCTGGGCATCCGCAAGTAATTTCCAGCTTTTCTGAAGGAAATGAAGGTTTTGAAGGGAGATAATTGAATAATTATCTCCCTTTTTTCAAGGCCTTCGCCAGGTCAACCGAGGCCGCGGCGGATTTAGTATTTGAAGCAGCGCCTGTTTGGACAGGCTTTGCTTCAAGTGCTAAACTGCCGGAGACCTCACCGTGAGAAGGAGAAAATATGATAATCACCAACAAGCAGTTCCCCAACTACAAGAAGTATGAGATGATGTTTGAAGGCCGCCCTCTGAGCATGGAGGTCGGCAAGCTCGCGGAGCTCTGCAACGCCGCAGTGCTCGTCAAGTATGGCGAGACGACCGTGCTTGTCACCTGCACCGCCTCCGCCCGCCCGAAGGACGGCATTGATTACTTCCCCCTCGCCGTGGACTTCAACGAGAAGCTCTACGCCGTCGGCCGCATCCCCGGCAGCTTCATGCGCCGCGAGGGTAAGCCCAGCCTGCCCGCAGTGCTGGCCTCCCGCCTTATCGACAGACCCATGCGCCCCCTCTTCCCCTCTGACCTGCGCAACGATGTTGTCATCGCCTGCGAGGTTCTGTCCGTGGACAGGGATTGCTCCCCTGAGATAACCGCCATGATCGGCGCTTCCGCCGCTGTGTCCATCTCCGATGTGCCCTTCAACGGACCTATCGCGGGCATCGTCCTCGGCTGGGATGGCGAGAAGTATCTCTTCAACCCCACTCAGGAAGAGCGCAAGACCAACCGCATGATCACCACCATCGCCGCCACCCACAAGAAGATCGTCATGATCGAGTCCGAGGCCGATCAGGTGCCCGACAATGTGATGTACGAGGGTATCGTGCAGGCTCATGAGCACCTCCAGCCCGTGCTTGACCTCATTGACAGGATGGTCGAGGAAGTCGGCAAGCCGAAGTTTGAGTATGAGCACGCCGCCTTTGATGAGGAGCTGTTTAACCAGCTCGTCGAAAACGAGTTTGAGTCCATGGAGTATTGCATGGACACTGACGATAAAAACGTCCGCGAGGCCCGCGTGAACGACTGGGTCAGCATGGTCGAGGAGAAGTACGGCGAGGAGCATCCCGACCTCATGCAGTACATGGATGAGATTCTCTACAAGCTTCAGAAGAAGGTTGTCAAGAAGTGGCTGCTTGCCGGTAAGCGCGTTGACGGCAGACAGATGAACGAGATTCGTCCTCTGGCCGCCGAAGTCGGCGTCCTGCCCGTGGTCCATGGCTCCGGCCTGTTTACCCGCGGCCAGACTCAGGTGCTCTCCATCGCCACTCTTGCCACTCTCAGCGATGCCCAGAAGCTGGACACCATCTGGGAGGAGGAAGAAAAGCGCTTCATGCACCATTACAACATGCCTTCCTACTCCACGGGCGAGGCCCGTGCCAGCCGCAGCACCGGCCGCCGCGAGTACGGCCACGGCGCTCTGGTCGAGAAGGCGCTCCAGTCCGTCATTCCCCCTGTTGAGGAGTTCCCCTATGCTATCCGCGTAGTGTCCGAGGTGCTCTCCTCCAACGGTTCCACCTCTCAGGGCTCCATCTGCGGCACCACTCTCGCCCTTATGGACGCGGGCGTGCCCATCAAGGCCCCTGTCGCAGGTATCTCCTGCGGCCTGATTCAGGATGGGGACGATTTCACCACCTTTATCGATATTCAGGGTGTTGAGGACTTCCACGGCGAGATGGACTTCAAGGTCGCCGGTACCAAGCAGGGCATCACCGCCATTCAGATGGATCTGAAGAACGACGGCCTCAAGCACGAGATTGTCAAGGAAGCCTTTGAGATAACCAAGGAAGCCCGCTTCCAGATTCTTGACAGCATCATGCTCAAGGCCATTGCCGAGCCCCGCAAGGAGCTGGCAAAGACCGCTCCCAAGATGATCCAGATGAAGATCAACCCCGACAAGATCCGCGAGGTCATCGGCTCCGGCGGCAAGGTCATCCAGAAGATCACCGCCGACACCGGCTGCAAGATCGACATCAGCGACGACGGTTCCATCTTCATCGCAAGCTCCGATATCGAGGCCTGCCGTGCCGCGAGAAAGACCATTGAGGACATCGTGTTTGAGCCTGTTGTGGGCGCGCTGTATTACGGCGAGGTCAAGCGCGTTATTTCCAACCTGGGCGCTTTCGTGGAGCTGGCCCCCGGCAAGGACGCCATGTGCCACATCAAGGACCTTGAGTTCAAGCGCACTGAGAAGGTCGAGGATGTGCTCAACGTCGGCGACAAGACCTGGGTCAAGTTCACTGGTATTGACGAGCGCGGCCGCTGGAATATCTCCCGCAAGGAAGCTCTGAAAGAGCGCGGCGAAGCGTAAGAAAAAAGGCTGCGGCAAAACTTGTGTTTTGCCGCAGCTTTTTTCAGTGAAATTCGTTCCTGCGGAACGAATGATATATCTTCGATATGATATATTTGCTGCGCAAATATGATGAATAAAATAAAAAAAGAGACGCATAAGGCCCCCTGCTGGTAAGACAGTAAAACTCAAATTTCGTGGAACAGGCATGATCTCGGTCATGCCTGTTCCGCTTTTAGCAGCTCATCCACGGGAATATAGCCCACAAGGTCGTACTCGATATGTACCTTCTGTCTGCGTTTGCCGCTGGACTTGTCGGGTGCTTCTACATAGACTGCCTTGACAAGTTCTCTGAGGGCATAGGGCGTCAGCTCCGTGAGGGTGCTGTTCCTCTTTACCCGCTGAACAAACTGCTCTATATTCTCTGCCTGTTGTTCCTGTTCATGGATTTGCTGTTGCAGACCCTTGACCTCGGCTTTGAGGTCTTTCTGTTCCTCGGTGTAGTTCCTGCTCATCATGGCGAATCGTTCATCGTCCAGCCGACCTGCGACATTGTCCTCGTAAATGCGGATGAAAAGACGGTCAAGCTCGCTAATTCGCTTCTCAGCCTGTGCCAGCCGCTTTTGATACAGCCGTAGCGATTCTTCGCTCTGTATACGGAGCTTTTGCTCCATTTCCGAACGGAAATATGCCTCATAGCGAGTGACTACCGATATGACCTCCTGAATGTGCTTCCAAACGATCTGTTCCAGCACAACGGCACGGATATAATGTCCGCTGCACTTGTCCTTGTTGGCACGATGGGTGGAGCAGATGAAGAAGTCCTGCCGCTTTTCAAAATAGCTGGTGGTGGAGTAGTAGAGCTTCTGCTTGCAGTCATTGCAGAACACCAGACCGGAGAACATATTGCTCTTTCCCGTCGCTGTTCTGCGGTGCCGCTGCTGCCGAATCTCCTGTATCTTATCAAAGACTTCCAGAGAGATGATCGCCGGGTGGGTGTTATAGAAAATCTTGCGATTCTCCATTGGATTTTCCCGCTGCTTCTTATCCCAGATGGAGTTGGTGTAGGTCTTGAAATTGACCGTGCAGCCTGTGTACTCCATGTATTCGAGAATGTAAGCAACGGTGCTTTCGTGCCAGCGATACTCGTTCTCCGGGGTCTGATGCGGTGTTTTTCTGCCCTCCCGCTGTTTGTAGGCGGTGGGGTTCAGCACCTTTTCCTTTTCCAGCAGGGCTGCGATCTGGCTCGGCCCTTTTCCCTCCATGCAGAGTGCGAAGATCCGCTTCACAATCTGCGCCGCTTCCTCGTCAATCACCCATTTCTTAGGATCGTCAGAGTCACGCTTGTAGCCGTAGGGAACGTTGGTAGTCAAGCGTTCTCCACGTTCTCCCTTTGCCTTGTTGACGGCGCGGATTTTGCGGCTGGTATCCTTGGCAAAAAACTCGTTAAACCAGTTCTTGATGCCTGCCATGTCGTTGTCGGTGCTGTTGGGGTCAATAGTGTCGAAGTGGTCATTGATGGCAATATATCGCACGCCGTACTGAGGAAATGTGTAGTTGATATAAAGCCCTGTCAGCGAGGAATTACGACCGAGTCTTGAAAGGTCTTTCGTAATCACCACTTCCACATGACCGGCTTCAATTTCCGCAAGCATCTTCTGAAAGCCGGGGCGGTTGGAAAAATCCACGCCGCTGTACCCATCATCAATAAAGAACGTCGGGTTCGGAAAGTGCTGAGATTTTGCATACTCCATTAACATGATCTGCTGATGCTGGATGGAGTTCGACGGGTCATCTTTGCCGTCCTTTTCTTTGGTGTCCTCCACGGACAGTCTGCAATAAAGCGCTGTGATTTTGTCGGTTGCCCTTAACATATTGTTGTCCTCCTTCGGTGGGGCAACTGTCTGAACAGGATTGGATTTTTGGTTTATATCAAGAGAAACGTCGTTACTCATCGGCGTCCTCCGTGATACTACTTTTATCATCGGCAGCGTTCTGCTCCATAATGCGTCTGAGCTTCTTGTCGAGGGTTTCCGTTCCCTCATAGCTGCCAGTTACGGTGTATTCCGTGCCGCCGTGTTCCTCCACGATTTTGACATCGGGCAGCCAAAAGGCGGACGGATTCTTCACCACGATGTTGCCCTTTTCATCGAAAGAAAACTCCCTCTTGGGGGCATCGTCGGGGCGCGGCTTGACCTTGGCATACGGGTCAGGATTGGAGAAATGAAACGAGCGGATTTCACCATCCTCCTCGCCGTTATCAAAATCATCATCGGCAAAAATCTCGTCCAGTTCCTCGTCGGTCAGCTCAATGATCTCATTGTCATTTTCTTTTGGATTCACTTCGTCAAGCCTCCTTCGCTTCGATTCATTTCATTCAAAATTATAGTCGGAGTAGCAAAACGGACGAACGCCGTCAATGGTTAAGATGAACGGCTGCGCCGCCATTGACAGCGCCCGTCCGTTTCGCTTTTTGGCAGACAAGGCGGCAGTTGCCGCCGATTTCCATTTGGAAAATGACGCTTGCTATCATGGGAAACGGAGAATAGCAAGCACAGCAAGTGTAGCTACACTTGCGAAAACCGGCGTGGTACGACCGAGATTTCCTTGCAGAATAGCAAGCAAATCCGGTGAGTACCCACACCGGAGCTTACCATTCTGGCAAGCAATGCACAGCGGTACCCACTCGTGCGTTTTGCAAAATTTCAGCCTTGCTGACCTTTTGCAAAATCTTGTTGGGAAACATCCCAAACCCTTTAACGATTTCTAAGAAATTGGCTACGCACTGGTAGTGCTGAACACTTATTACTTCCCTTTCATAAGCGCATACAAAAAACCAACAATACTGTTTTTCCGTGGTCTATATCTGCGAGGATATTTATAGTAGGTCTTTTTAACCTTGCCGCCGTAACCATTGCTAACCCATCGTTCTTTTTTACTGATATATTTTCTTTTTCTCATGGAAGACCTCATACATTATACAGCTCTAAGTCATCAAGCGTGACTTTCTATGTAACGAATAACTTTATTGACATACTCGCTGCATTCTGGTGTACCAGCATACCAAATATTTGCTTGTCCAAAGCCAATTCCGTCTTGCCTTGCTCGTGGAACAACAAATGTTCTTTGATCTTCCGGCAGTAAAAATCCATCTTTTCTATCTGCTTGGATGTTGAAAAATCTACCATTGTAAAATGGTCTGCGCCTAAATACAGTTGCATTTTTATACCAACCGACAATTACTGTTTGGCCGTTTTCAGGCTTGGCACAGAAGACAACCAAAACATCATCAAGATATGTCTTTCCCTTTGCGAAAGGATCAATTCTTTCAATATGTAAAGAGTTGTATGTGTTAGTTGCGATACCTTCTTCGTAGCCAATACGATACTTAGTTTCTACAAATCCCCTGTATTGTCCATCGGCACATTCTTCAAAATTATGCTTTTCATAAGCATCGTGCATTTTTGCAACATAGGCTCCGCCGTTTTTCGGAGCAACCCTGTCAAGACGCGTGTTGTAGTACGGCAAGTACGAAATATTGCAAAACAAAATGCGTATCACAATTTAGCCCTCCTTCTGTATTCTTTCCCGTACATATTCCTCAGTTAATTCGATATACCCCCAACCATTTCTGACTATGCCAGCCCATTCAAGAATGGCAACCAAAGCAAATGTTGGGTCAAAACAACTTTCCCCCGTAGTTTTTCCAAAATAGTTCTTCATAATTGCTCCGGCAACTGTTGTTTCTTCACACCCTGGATCGCCAAGTCTTCTCCGTCCATATCCCTTTTTTGCCTTGCCGCCCTGTGATTCCAACAATTCAGTAATAACATCAAAAACTGAGTATTCATAATCTAAAATTTCATCGCAGGAGAACTTTTCCTCATCCACGATGCGAAGAACATACTCTTTCCCCTTGTATGTGCGGACAGTGGCTAAGCCGTTACAACTTATCAGTTTTGCTTTAACAATATCGGATGCTTTGCTACTTTGAGGATCTATTTTCCATGTGCTTGTATCAATATCTTCAACAGAATAAGGTTGTACATTATCCACCAGATTCATTGCAACAAGCAAATCATTTAGTTTCTTTTTCGCGGCAGGGTATGATATCCCTTGCTCCGTTTGTAGTGATTTAAGATTTCCTTGATTCTTCAAAAAAGATAATAGAAAAGAGATTTGCTCATCTGAAAGCTTATCAAAGACACTAACTTCAAAATCTTTCTTGATTTCCAAGCCGCAACTGCCACATTGTAATGTGGAAATATGAAGCTCTCCACCGCAAGACGGGCAAGAGGAAATAAAATTATACATACGGACACCTCCACTTAAAATTATAATCAACTATCGCAAAATTGTCAATAGTTAGTATTGAATTATATTATTCTAATTTAGGGAAGAGAGATTGTCTTGTAACTGTTCTTAAGTTTTTCAGACCAAAATCATTTGTTGCGTATTTGGTAAAGTTATCCACCCCGGAGCGAAACAATTTCGCCAAATCGTTTTTCTCGAATCTGTGAAATAAATATGCCGAAAAGTAAGTATTGTAACGCTTCTAAATTCTTTCGCGCCGATGGGGTAAGGCGGATATACCCGCATTTGTACTAAGCTATACAGAGCAGAAAACAAGCGTTTTTCGACCCTTAAACGCATAAAAACAGGCGGCATCCAACCGAAGTTGAATGTCGCCTGTTTTGTCCAATCCTGTCTGACAGATGCCGATTTCGTACTTTTCTCAAATTACTGTCTTATCGGCACACGGCAAAGCGTCTCTTTTTTATATCAGGAACAGCAATATAACTATTCCCAAGCCCACGAGGAAAACGAGCGCTATCAGCAGGGCGGCTTTGAGCGCGCCCAAGACTGCCCAGCGCTGCTCCTCATGGCTCAGCTCCACCGGCTCAGAGCTTTCCTGCGGCTGGGGAGCGGGAGGCATGCGCCGACGCATGGGGCGCGGGAACAGCAGCGGCTGGCGCGAGACATTGCTCATGTCGGCGACGGTGCGCCCGTCATCGTCAGGATACTGGCGTTTCTTCATGGCGCTCACTTATCAAACAGGTGGCAGACCACATAGTGCCCCGGCTCGACCTCGACCTGCTTGGGAGTTTCCGCCTTGCAGCGGTCCGTGCAGTAGGGGCAGCGGGTGTGGAACTTGCAGCCGGAGGGGGGATTTGCCGGGGAGGGGATAGAGCCTTCGAGAACAATGCGGTTCATCTTCGCCGTCGGGTCAGGCACGGGGATAGCGGAAAACAGGGCCTTTGTGTAGGGGTGCAGGGGATTGCGGAAGATATCCTCCGTCTCGCCGTACTCCACAAGGCTGCCGAGGTACATGACGCCGACCGTGTCGGAAATATGCTCCACAACGCTCAAATCGTGGGAGATGAAGAGATAGGTCAGGGCGTATTTCTCCTGCAAATCCTTCAAAAGGTTTATAATCTGCGCCTGAATGGACACGTCGAGCGCGCTGACCGGCTCATCGCAGACGACAAACTCGGGATTGAGCGCGAGGGCGCGGGCTATGCAGATGCGCTGGCGCTGGCCGCCGGAGAACTCATGCGGGTAGCGGTCCTTGTGGAAGGGCTGAAGGCCGCAGTTGTCCATGACCTGGTCGATGTAATCCTCATACTCGGCCTTGGACACAAGCCCGTGCTCCTTCACCGCCTCGCCGATTATCTCACCCACGGGCAGGCGCGGGGAGAGCGAGGAGAAGGGGTCCTGAAAGATTATCTGCATTTTTGTGCGCAGGGCGCGCAGCTCTTTGTTGGAGAGGTCATAGACCTCCTGCCCGTTAAAGAGCACCTGCCCGCCGGTTTTCTCACCGGCAAGGCGGAGAATCGTGCGCCCGGTGGTGGTCTTGCCGCAGCCGGATTCGCCCACGAGGCCCATAGTTGCGCCGCGGCGCAGGTTGAAGGTGACGCCGTCCACAGCCTTTACGTAGCCCACGGTGCGGCTGGTGAGGCCGCCCTTGATGGGGAAGTATTTCTTCAGGGCGTTGACCTGAAGAATGTACTGAGGGTCAGGCGTTACGGGGGTGAAGTGGGGGTCGTTTCCCAGAACGGTGTTATACTTTGCCATCAGCCCTCGCCTCCTTCCGTTTTGTCATAGTACCGGTAGCAGGACACCTTGTGCGTCTCTGAGAGGCTAATCTCCGTCGGATATTCGCCTTTGCAGCGCTCGCACTGCATCTCGCAGCGGTCCTTGAAATAACAGTAATCCGGCATGTTTACAGGGTTTGGCACCTTGCCGGGGATAGAATACAGCTTATCAAGCTTCTTGCCCACGGAGGGCTTGGAGGCCATCAGGCCGATGGTGTAGGGGTGGGCTGGGTTTGCGAAAATCTCCTGCACCGTGCCGCGCTCAACTATGCGCCCGGCGTACATGACGACAACGAAATCCGCCATCTCCGCGATGACGCCGAGGTCATGCGTGATGAAAATGATGGAGGAGTTTATCTTGTCCTTGAGCTGGCGCAGCAGGTCAAGAATCTGCGCCTGAATGGTCACGTCCAGCGCCGTGGTCGGCTCATCCGCGATGATGACACGCGGGCTGCACCCAAGCGCCATGGCTATCATGACGCGCTGACGCATACCGCCGGAGAGCTCATGCGGGAACATCCTGTAAACGCCCTCAGCGTTGGCGATGCCGACCATCTCCAAAAGGCTGATGGTGCGAGCCTTGATGTCGTCCTTGCTCATGCCGGTCTCGTCGTGCAGCTCAATGACCTCGTTTATCTGCTCGCCGATGCGGAAGACAGGGTTCAGGGCGGTCATAGGCTCCTGAAAAATCATGGACATGTAGTTGCCGCGGAGCTTCTGCATCTTTTCGGTGGGGGTCTTGACCACGTTATATGCCTTGTCGCCCAGATTCAGGCGAATTTCGCCCTCGACGACCTGACCCTGCGGGCGCTGCAAAAGCTGCATGAGCGAAAGGCTCGTCACGCTCTTGCCGCAGCCGGACTCACCCACGACGCCCACGGTCTTGCCGATGGGCACATCGAAGGACACGCCGTCCACGCTCTTGACGACGCCGGCGTCGGTGAAGAAATAGGTGTGCAGGTTTTCAAATTCCACAGCGTTGCTGCTGTCGCGCATTGTGGTGAGGTATTCGCTTTCGGGCACGTTTTTGCGCTTGCGCTGCTTTTCCAGCGCATTTGTTATCTTGCGGTTCTCGCGGGCGATCTTCCGCGACTCAGCGGCGGAGAGATAGCCCTCGCTGTTTTTCTTTGACATGCTTATCCTCCCTCCGCTCAGCGCTTCATCTTCGGGTCAAAAGCGTCCCGAAGGCCGTCACCCACGAAGTTGAAGCCCAGCACCGTGATGAGCAGGCAGATTCCCGCGGGTATCCAGATGAACCAGTAGTTGGTCATGACAAAGGAATTGTTCACGTCGCTTATGATATTGCCCCAGGACGCGAAGGGGAACTTGACACCAAGGCCGAGGAAGCTCAGCGTCGCCTCGGTGATGATGACGCTGCCCAGAGACATGGTGCAGATAACTATAAGCTGGGGGATGACATTGGGGATAAGGTGCTTGAATATCCTGTGGCCTATGCTGATGCCGCAGGCCTCGGTCGCGGTCATGAACTCCTGCTCGCGCAGGGAGAGGATCTGCCCGCGCACCATGCGCGCGATGCTCGGCCAGCCGAGGAAGCCCAGCAGCAGCATAAGGTACAGCATTCGTATCTGCGGGTCGACCTGCATACTGTCCATCGTCGCGCCGAGGATTATTATGATGGGCATGGAGGGTATGCAGTAGAAAATATCGACGATACGCATGATGAGGTTATCCACCCAGCCGCCGAAGTAGCCGGAGATGCCGCCGAAGATAACGCCGAGGACGACCTCAATGCCCACAACGATAAAGCCGATTATCAGCGATACGCGGCCGCCGTACATCAGGCGGGTGAGCATATCCATGCCGTTGCCGTCGGTTCCGAGGGGGTGCGCCAGAGAGGGGCGGCCGTACTTGACGGAGACATAGGTCGCGGTCTGCTGCGTGACGGACCAGACCTTTGCGCTCGCGTCATAGCTGATGGCGTAGCTGTGCTCCTCGCCGGTGGCAGGGTCGGTGTATACAAAGTCGTTTGTGTCGGATTCAAGCGCCTCCTCAAGACGCTCCTTAAAGTCGCGCGTGATGACAACGCCGTTTTCCTTGGACTGGACAACAAAGCGGCTGATGTACGCAAGCTCCGTGCCGGCGGTGGCAATGTTGCCGTCGCTGTCGAGGGTGTAGTCCGTGCCGTCCACGGTGAAGCTCTCCTCGCCGGTCACATAGGCGACCAGCGCGTCATGCCTTACCTGAAAGCTCTGCTCCGGCTGGTTGTCGGCAGCAAAGACGATGTCCTTGTACGCCATGGCGACCAAATCAGAGCCCGCGTAGATGGAGTAAACCTCGCCGCCCTCGTCCACAAAGCTGTAATCGGTGTTGGAGCTGTTAAACTCAGTCTTTCCGGTGTTGAGCGCGAGGATGAACTGCGCCTGGTCGAGGGTGCTGAACTTGAAGTCCTCCCTTGACGCATAGCGCAGGGCCTCGTTTCTCGTCACGCCGACATATTCCTTGGCCATCATCGTGTAGTCACGGAAAATCTCATCCTGCCCGTAGGGGGTGATAAGCCCGCCCACGAAGGAGAAGATAAACATCGCTATAAGCATCACAAGGCCGACTATCGCAAGCCTGTTTCTGAAAAAGCGCTTAGCCACCAGCGCGCCGGGGGTCAGGACTTTTACGCGGCGGTCGTCGTTGAGGGAGTATTCCTCGTTCACGGGAGTCGTGCCCTGAGTGTTTTCGGTTGCTTTATTCATCTTGCAGCCTCCTTTCAGGACAGACGCACGCGGGGATCGACCACGGCGTACAGAATATCAGAAATCAGATTACTCGCGAGGGTGAGTATCGCGATAAAGGTGAGGTAGAACATCGTAAAGGGAATATCGCCGGAGAGCATCGCCTGATAGCTCACGAAGCCTATGCCGGGGATGGAGAACAGCGTCTCGGTGATGAGCGCGCCGGTGAAAAGGCCGGGCAGGGAGCCGCCGACGATGGTCACAAGCGGGATGAGGGTGTTGCGGAAGGCGTGGTGATAGATGACCTTCTTCTCCGGCAGGCCCTTGGCGCGCGCGGTGCGGATATAGTCGGAATTGAGCACCTCGAGCATATTGGTGCGGGTATAGCGCATAAGCGAGCCGATGGAGATGATGACCAGCGTCACGATGGGCAGAACAAGGTGCGCCGCCATATCCCAGAACTGGCCCGAGGCCGAGAGCTGGGCAAAATTACGCCCGACAAGCCCGTGCGTGTCAAACCAGCCGAGCTTCACCGAGAAGAGAAGCTTCAGCAACGACGCAAAGAAGAAGGTGGGCAGGGACATACCGATAAGCGCGGTGGAGGAGATGATATAGTCCGAGCGGGAGTACTGCTTTGTGGCCGCGATAACGCCGAGGGGGATGGCAATAATAAGCTCGAGCACCAGGGAGATGCCGCCCATAACGACGGACACGCCGATAACGCTCTTGAACTTGTCAATAACGGGCACGGTGTACTTCCAGCTGTCGCCGAAGTTGCCGGACATGAACTCCTTGAGCCATGTGGCCCAGCCCACAATGTAGGGCTTGTCAAGGCCATAGGCGGCGTTGAGCTGCGCCAGCCACTCCTCATAGGGCTTGGCGCCCGGAGCGCTTGAGAGCTGAATAGCAAGGGACTCCACATAGGAGCCGGGCATCGCCCTGATAAGGCCGTAAATTATCAGCGTCACAAACAGCAGGATGACCACTGACAGGGCAATGCGTTTTAGTATGTAGTTTCGCAAAGATTTCCCTCCAAATATTTACACTTTTTTTGTATATGGTAAAAAACGGCTTTTCAGCACGAAGCAGCGCTCAGAAAATCTAAGCGCTCCTTTGCGATGAAAAGGCGGGAGATTTTGCGCTTTGCAAAGGCTCCCCTGCGTAAGGGGAGCTGGCGCGCAGCGCCTGAGGGGTCGTAAAAGCTGGTTTTTGCACTGGCTAAAATCTACACTGCGCAGACAACCCCTCCGTCAAAAATCAAAGATTTTTGCCACCTCCCCTTACACAGGGGAGGCATTGGATGCTGCAAACTTTCCGTCAAAGCAAGCTGGGGCTGTGAAGAAACGGATGATTTCCGTTTCTTCACAGCGGTTTTGCTTTTTGCGTAACTATTCAATATCCGTCATTTTAATGAATAATGAATGATGAATAGTGAATAGTGAAGTAATTGCGGCTGCCGCCTCAATTACTTGGTGGCGAGGGTCTCAACCTCAGCCTGCCACTCCCAATACGGGGTCATGTCGGTGGGCAGGGTGCTGGTGTCGACACGCTCGGAGGAGACGAGCAGGCACTCGGAGCGCTGATAGATAGGCACTTCAACAGCGTAATCCATGACGATCTCCATCGCGGCCTGATACAGGGTCTTGCGGTAGGTCTGGTCGGCGCTCTTGCGGGCGGTCATGATGGTCTCGTCCAGGGTGTCATCAGCGATCTGGTAGTAGTTGGTGGAGCCTTCGCTGTGGTAGAGCTGGAACATGTCGGGGTCGGAACCGGCCTGCCACGCGGCGCACCAGAGCTCGGCCTCGCCGGTCTGATAGGAGGCGTAGAGGTCGTTGGCGTTGGCCATGTCGTTGACGGTGAAGGTGAAGCCGACGGAAGCCAGAGCGTCAGCAACATTCTTGAGCAGGATGAAGCTGGGGTGGTCGCCGTTGCCGTTTGCGCCGATGTTCACCTGATAGCCCATCTTCGCGCCATCGGGGGCAGCGGTGATCTGGCCGTTTTCAACAGTGTAGCCGGCAGCCTCGAAATAGCCCAGAGAGGCCTCGAGAGCGGCGGCGTACTTCTCCTCGGCGCTCATGCCGGCGGTGTAGATAGGCTCGCCGTTGACATCGAGGGAGTAAGCGATCTTGTAGCCGTCGTCAGTGGTCTGAGGAGCGGCCCAGGAGGTGTTGGAGATGGGGTAGTTGATGATGGAGGCGGTGGGCCCATAGTAGGAGTCGATAGCCTCATCACGGTAGACGGAGATAAGGGTGGCTATGGCCTTGCGCAGGTCCTTGGACTGCTCGGAGTAGGGATCATCGCCGACCTTGACAAGGTTGGGGTTGATGCCGACATAGCCGTAGCCGCGGTAGTCGATAAGCTCGGTGGTGAGCACGGGGCCTTCAAACTTGTCCCACTCATCCTCGGAGAAGCCGTTCTCAACAGCGATCTGCTTTGCGGTATCGGTGCTGTAACTGGGGTCGGAGAGGTCAAGGGTCGCGGTGACAACGCCGCTGACCTTGTTGTCCTCGGTGGTCTCCTTGAAGCTCAGGTGCTGGATGCTGGGAGCGCCCTGGAAGTAGTCGGGGTTGGCGTCCATGTAGACAACACCGTTGGAGTAGTTGTTAAAGACAAAGGGGCCGGCGCCAAGAGGAGCAGAGGTCTTGGACTTGACGATGGACAGGTCGCCCTTGTTAAAGCCGAAGCTGTGGTTGTCATAGTCATAAAGGCTGGCATCGCCGTAGTAAGCCATGGGGGCGATGGGCAGCTGCATCCGGTAGATAGCGGTGGCGTCCAGCTCGCTGGTGGTCACGCGCATGGAGTAATCGCCGGTCTTTTCGATACCGGAGATATAGTCGGCGGACTCGCCGGTGGAGATACCGACCAGATACTTGTCGTCAAGGCACTGGAACAGGGTCTTGTCGGCAGTTTCAGTGTCGGAGGCGACGGTATAGTCACCGCCGAAGGCCTCGTTTGCCATGATGGCGTCAAAGAAATCAGCGGCGGTCGCACCCTCGGCGACTTCATAGCCCCAGTTGGCGGCAATAGCCTCAACAGGGTCGCCCTCGGCGTTGTAGCCCTGAGCGACGCAGTAGTCAAGGATGGACTGTGCCCAGGCCTCACCGGCGGCGGGCAGACCGGTCTCCCAGAATTCCTTCTGAGTGGCCTCATCCCAATATGTGAAGTCGGTGTTGTCCTCGCCCGCCTCAAGCAGCAGAGCGTAGAGGTTGGACATACCGGAGCGGTACTCCTCAAGACCCTTGATGGGAACGCTGTAAAGCGTCACATTGCCATCGTAGGTAGGATCGAGAACGACATACATACCGAAGATAACATCGTCGATGGTGGCGTTGGAGCCATCGGAGAACTTGATGTCATCGCGGATGGTCAGGTCATAGCTGACGCTGCCGTCATCGTTCTCGGTGACAATGACATCGCCCGCACCCTTATAGGTGTAGTCAGTGCCGTTGTAGGAGCGGGTTTCGCCCTCAATGCCGTGGTTGACAGGGTTAGACACACGGTCGAGCACCAGAGTGCTGATGGTGAACATGTCGACCACATCCTGGTCGGCGGCGGACAGGGCAAAGAACGGGGAGAACTTGCCCTCAAGACCCATCTCGCAGGAGACAACCAGAGTGCTGTCATCCGCGGCGGGGGCGGCGTCATCGGCGGGAGCAGCGCTCTCAGCGGGCGCGGGTTCCTGCTTGTTGCCGCAGCCTGCCAGCACGCTGACGCACATCACAAGCGCGAGGAGCAGTGCAAGCAGTTTTTTGGTGTTTTTCATTTTGAAAATCAACCTCCATTACATATATTTTGAACAAACAGGTTTCAAGACCTGTGTCCAACAAAGTGAATAGTGCGCGGAAAATCGCGCGCAATAGGGGAACCCTATTGCATAGAAAGCCATGGCTTTCTATGATAAGTGTTTAATTACAGCGAAATCTTATTTTATCCCGCTCAGGTCGAAGCTGTCAAGAGCCTTCTCCGCCTTGGCGCAGACTTTCTTCAGGCAGCTCTCGTCAAAGGGGCTTTCAAGCCCGGCGTTGGATAGCAGCTTCGTAAAGGTCTCGCTGCCGCCCTGAAGGGCATAGGCCATATAGTGCTGCCAGGCATTATCCTTATCCTCCTGAAGCATCGCCCAGAACTCAAGGGACACGGTCTGCGCAAGGCAGTAGTCAATATAATAGAAGGGGCTGGAGTAGATATGGTGCTGCCGCTGCCAGCCCTCGCCGTCGGCGTAGAAGGGGATCTCCCCGTCAAGGCGCAGCCAGGGCATGTACACACCCAGCAGCTCCTTCCACACGGCGTGCCGCTCGGCGGGGGTCATCTCCGGCCGGGCATAGACCTCATGCTGGAAATGGTCAACCATCGTGCCGTAGGGGATGAAGGTCAGGGCACCGGCAAGGTGGCTGTAAAGGAACTTGCGCGCGTCGTCTCCAAAGAACTTGTCCGCCCAGCTCTCGCCGAAAAACTCCATCGACATGGAGTGCACCTCGCAGGCCTCCATGCTCGGCCAGACATTGCTCATCGGTATCCTGTCGCGGTTGAGCCACGCGGCAAAGCCGTGCCCCGCCTCGTGGGTTATGACCTCAATGTCGCCCTGCGTGCCGTTGAAATTGGCAAAGATAAATGGCATGCCGTAATCCGGCAGGGAAGTGCAGTATCCGCCGGACTGCTTGCCCTCGGTGGACAGCACATCCAGAAGCTCCATATCCACCATGCCCTTGAAAAACTCGCCGGACTCAGCGGACAGGGACTCATAAAAGTCCACGCCCTGGCGTAAAATTTCATCGGGGCTGCCCTGCGGTCTGGGGTTGCCGGAGCGGAACTCCAGCGCGGCGTCGGCAAAGCTCATCGGATAGCTGACGCCAAGGCGCTCTGCCTGCTTTTTGTAAATCTCCGCCGCCACGGGGACAACATAGTCCCGCACCGCGGCACGGAAGCGCTCCACGTCCTCCTTGGTGTAGCAGTTGCGGCCCATGCGGTAGTAGCCAAGGGTGGTGTAGCCCTCGTAGCCCAGCTTCTTGCCCATCTCGTCGCGCAGGTGCACCAGCTCGTCATAGAGCCGGTCAAACTCCGCCTGATTGTCCTTGTACCACTGGCCCTCCGCCTTCCACGCGGCAAGGCGCTGCCCATCGTCCGCGCCGGACTTGAAGGGCGTCAGCTGAGAGAGGGTGTACACCCCGCCCTCAAAGGGGATCTGCGCCGAGGCCAGCAGCTTTTCATACTGCTGCGCAAGCTCGTTTTCCTTTTGCAGCTGCGGGATTATCTCCGGGGAGAAGGTCTTGAGCGCTATCTCCGCGTTTATGAACATAAGCTCGCCGTACTCGGCGGCAAACTCGGCGCGGAAGGGGCTTTCAAGCAGCGCCATTGTCCAGCTCTGGATGTATTCCTCAAGCTCCGGCTCGGCAGAGTTCCAGAGCTCCTCCTCGGCGTTATAAAACTCGTCCCGCGTGTCGATAGAGTGCCGCACGTGGACAAGCGTTGCCAGCGTTTCAACATGGCGCAGCAGCTCTTCCTTTTTGAGAAAAGCGGCCTTCGCCTGCTCGTAGCTTTCGGCAGCCCTGAGCTGCTCACAAAGCCCCTGAAGCTCGGCCTTGAGCGCGTCAAAATCCGGCCGGGTATAGGGCATTTCAGAAAATTTCATATGATTACCTCGTTCAAGCAAAATTGTTTAAACATAAAAGACTGATATTATATTATAAGGATTTCTGTGCATCAAGTCAAGGCTGGAAGCGCTGAAAAAACGGGGAAAAATTGCCAGATATAACAAAGGTTGATAAGCCGCGGGTTTTCTGTTATAATAAAACACAGAAGGTGATCGTTATGGCACTGAATAAGGAATATTTTGACGCTATCCATATCGATGTGGTCAAGAAGAAATATTATAACGCCAACAAGGTCGAGGCGGTGTTCCGTGATATCCGCACTCAGGCCGAGGCGCTGACCGCCGAAAATGAGGAGCTGCGCGCCCAGCTTGAGCAGCTCAACGGCAAAAAGGCCGAGATTGGCGAGGCCGTGATATCCGCCCAGAACATCTATCGCGGCATTGTCGGCAAGGCCAATGCCCGCGCGGATGAGATAATCGCCTCCGCCCGGGAGGAGCGGCGGGCAATCATACAGGAGAGCCACCGCCAGCAGGAGTACGCTGTTGCAAAGGTGGAGAAGTGCTATGCCCGCATGAAGGAGCAGCACATGGCCGCCATCGAGGCCATAAACGCCGAGTGGCAGGAGTTTCTCTGCGGCCTCTTCCCCGAGGATGAGGAACCGATGCCCGCCGTCCCCGCAGACCTTTCGGATAAGCTCGGCGCCATCGCCAAGCAGCTAAAAGAGATAGACGAGTAGTAGATACAGAGCTTAAAAATCCCGGCATGCGCGATCGCGCATGCCGGGATTTTTGTATGTATCAAGGGCTTATGTCATGTTCTTTTCTTCTTTATAATGACAACAATTGAAACTGACAGAATCGCGCTCACTCCAAGCAGGGACGCCCAGAGGATAGGCCTGCTTTCATCTCCGGTGTCGGGGTTGACATCAACAGGCAGCTTGGGGATCTCTTCGATCTTTGTTTCTCCGCATACAGTGCAGGTGAATTCCTTTTCACCGGTCACAGTACACTCGGCTTCCTTAATGACCTTGCCCTCGTCCCACGTATGGCCCTTGGCGGTGATGGGCTCTTCCTTGGCTGCAGTGCAATTTTTGCAGGCAAAACCCATGACACCGTCATCGGTGCAGGTGGCTTCCTTAATGACCTTGCCTTCGTCCCATGCATGACCCTTGGCAGCAATGGGTTCTTCCTTGGTTGCGGTGCAGTTCTCGCAGGCGAAGCCTTCAACACCAGCATCAGTGCAGGTTGCCGCGGTCTTCACGCCGGTTGAAGTCCAGACATGGGGAGCAAAGGGCAGTTCCCTGCCTGCTTTGATGAGATTGTTGCAGGAAGTGCAATATTCGTCCCCGGAAAAGCCGTGAGTGGTGCAGGTGGAAGCGACGGCTCCCCTGACTTCAATCTGATGTGCTGTTTTTGCAACAGGCTCGGTTTTGGTATCTCCGCAGACAGAGCAGGTGAAGGTCTTTACGCCTTCAGCGGTGCAGGTGGCGGGAGTAGTAACAGTTCCGGCATCGTAACTGTGAGAGACCATTTCAAGGGTATGCCCGGGGGTTATGGTATTTCCGCAGACAGTGCAGACCTGATCGCCGGAGTAGCCGGGAGCGGTGCAGGAGGGAGTGACAGCGTTTCTAAGCTCGGTCTGGTGCGCAGTTTTGGCGACCGGCTCAGTTCTTGTACCGCCGCATTTTGAGCAGGTGAAGGTCTTTACGCCCTCGGCGATGCAGGAGGGTTGAGTGGTGACGGTTCCGGCATCCCAGGCATGTTCGCAGGTAATATTCACAGCACCGGGGACAACGGTGAAGTTGACATCATCGAGGGCATTGTTGCAGATATCGCCCTCTTCATAGTAAACGCTGACAGGGGTACTGCCTGTTTTGGCGCTATCGAGAACCTTGAATTTCAGGGTGAGGAAAACGCCGTTGTAAGCGTTGTCGCCGATATCACTGGCCCAGGTAACGCCTGTGGCCTTTTGCCATGTGCCGCTCATGCCGCTCTCCGTGATGGACAGAAGCTGGAGCTTTGCGCTGTCATACTCGAAGCGGCGCAGGGTCATGCCGACTATCCCGGGATTATTGGCAAGGCTGACAGTGACAGACACTTCTTCACCGAGCTTTGCATCTGCGCTGGACACGGTCATTGTTGGCGCTCCGTCTGCAAAGGCTGGCACGATCAGTGTCAGCGCCAGAACCAGTACAAGAAGAGCAGCTGAGATTTTCTTCATTTTCTTTTCCCTCTTTCAAATTTAATACAGTGTTATTTTGTCTCCGGCAAGATATTTCATCAGGGTAATGTAGTCCTTGGTGTTCACCTTTCCGTCGCCGTTTACATCACAGCTGGCAGTGTCGCCGGAGCCCTCTCCGGCAAGATATTTCATGACCGCGATGAAATCCTTGGTGTTTACCCTTCCGTCACCGTTAGTGTCGCCGGGGACGCGCAAGCTGATGTTGACCTGTCCGGCTACCGGCGTGAAGTTGACATCATCGAGGGCGTTGTTGCAGATATCGCCCTCTTCATAGTAGACACTGACAGGAGTGGCGCCAGTTTCGGCGGTATCGAGAACCTTGAATTTCAGGGTTAGGAAAACGCCGTTGTAGGTATTGTCACCAGTATCGCTGGCCCAGGTAACGCCTGTGGCCTTTTGCCAGGTGCCGCTCATGCCGCTCTCCGTGATGGACAAAAGCTGGAGCTTTGTGCTGTCATAGTCGAAACGGCGCAAAGTCATGCCGACTATCCCCGGGTTGTTTTCAAGGCTGACGGTCACATCGACCTCCGCGCCTGGCCGGGCGCTGCCGTTGGAGACGACTATCTTCGGCTCATTGCTGACTGCGACCGTCCAGTGAGCATATACGGTGGTATTGGCGCTGAAGGTGGTGGAGGTGCTGATTTTGGTTCCACCGGAGGCGGCGGTATACCAGCCGTCAAATGTATAGCCGGAGCGGGTGGCAGTCGGCAGACTGCTCAGCTTTCCGCCCTTGGATATTTCCGTGCTGCCGGTCAGGCAGCTGCCGCCGTTGGCATTGAATGTGACCTTTACCTTGGTTGCAACGGCTGTCCAACGCGCGGTCAGGGTGTTATCTGCGGAGAATTTACTCGATGTGGTGACCTTGGTCCCGCCTGATGTGTACCAGCCGTCAAATGTATAGCCGCTGCGTGTGGCTGTGGGCAGGGAGCTGAGGCTGCCGCCCTTTATTATTTTTGAGCTGCTTGTCGAACAGCTGCCGCCGTTGGCGTTAAAGGTGATGGTGACCGTCTCCGCGGTGACGGAGCGAGTCTCCGTCTTGCCGCAGCCGCTTGTTTTGCAGGTTCTGGTCTCGGTACCCGCTGTTGAGGCAGTCGGTGCTTTTGTCACAGTCCACGCGCCCCAGTTGTGCCCTGTGGCGGCAATGGTCTCCGTGCGGGTCTTGCCGCATTCTGCACAGGTGTAGGTTTTTACGCCTGTGGCCTCGCATTTTGCGGCCTTGGTCACTTTGCCGCTGTCCCAGGTATGGGCGCTGTCCCAACCCAGATAGTATCTGTATGTTGTGCGGGTCTCGACCTGCTTATCTTCTGTCGCGCTTATGGGCTCGGCACCCCATAGCGACCAGTTTTTCCAACGATAGTAATAATACGTGGTGGTGACCGTTCTCGTCCTTGAGCGGTAACCCTGCTGAATGACCTCTGATGTGCTGGTGGTGTCCATAGTGCCGATAGCGGTGTCGTTCAGGTTGCCCGAGCTGAAATACCAGAGCTGACCGTCACCCAGAGAGGTAGTCTGGCGTTTGCTGCTTGCATAGGACACCACTGAGGAGTTACTTGCCGTGTACGGTGTGGTCAGCCATGTCTCATACCAATCGTTGCTCTGTCCGCCGCAGCCGCAGCTCCCGCTGAACGGGTTATGGTCGCCGCAGGAAGTGCAGCGGAAATAATAATATTTATACAGCGGCTGTCTGTCTACCTGGGTCGTGTCAGATTCGGTGATGGGATCTCTCACCCAGTCGCTCCATGCGCCGTAGTCACCGTAGGCCGTAGAACTGCCATCGGCAGTCCAGCCTGACATGCTGCTGTTAGCGGAGCTGGTATATTCTTTTTCCCGACTGCGGTATTCGATGCGGCTTTCTATAAGGGATTCGTCCACGCCCGAAGGCTTGGTCGCCGACCAGCTGGACATATAGAATGTGGAAGCGGCAAAATAACTGTCGCCGCATTTGGTGCAGGTGTAAATCGTCCCGGGGATCTGGGTGCACGTACCCGCGACCGCCTGCGTTGTGTAGTTGTGCTCACAGGGGACGGTCCAGTGCGCGTAAAGGGTCTGCGCGGAGCTTACGGAGACAGTCGATGTGGCTGTTATCTTTGTGCCCCCGCTGGCCGATGTGTACCAGCCGTCAAACACATATCCGTCACGTGTGGGAGTTGGTAAATCGCCGTATGCCTGACCTTTTGTTACATATTTGAGGTTTGCAAGATAGGCGTCATATGTATCGAAGGCGTAAATGGTCTTTGTGGCATATTGGAAGCCTATGTATTTTTGCCTGTTATTCTCCATGAAAGTGCAGGCATTTGAATTATCTAACTGGAAGGACATAACATATCCGCCGTTAGGTACTGCGAGGCATGTCTCGGAATAGCCCTCTCTATAACCAATGACCTTACCAACGCTGTTTACTGCTATCTCCGTGCCGAATTTGTTTGAGTTTACGGTTTCTCCTGACCAGTCGTATACAATGACCTCGTTTTCCCCGCGCTCGGCATTTATCCGGTTGGCAGTCAGTGTGCCGCTCGCTGTCCCGAGCTGCCCGCCGTTGGAGTTGAAGTTTATTTTTATGCCGGGGTTGGACTGCCGAGCCCAATGCGCGTAAAGGGTGGTGTCGCTGTCGATGGCATAGTAGGTGTGGAACTCGTTGCCGTATGTTTTGCTCCAGTACCAGCCCACGAAATCATACCCCGAGCGGGTCGGTGTGGGTAGGCTGCTAAGCGTCCCGCCTGCGGAAACCTGAACGCTCCCGGTGGAGCAGCTGCCGCCGTTCGCGTCAAATGTGACGGTGTAGGTGGCAGTGCTGAAAATGTATTCTGTTCTGGTTGTGGAATAGCCGGACGGAATTTGGTATGCCGAATTGACAACATATATTCCATTGTTGTTTATGCAGCTTTCGGTAGGCATGACATTTATTAAGCCTGAAGCCTCGCTCCACCAACCGTTCCAGCTGCTCCTTGCCTGAAAATGTGTATGGGGACCTCCTGAAGCGCCGGAATTTCCGCTATATCCAATAATGTCTCCCTGATTAACATGACCGGAAGTAATCATGCTGTAATTGCTCATGTGAGCATATAATGAGTAGGTTCCATCATCATGCTGTATAGCAACGTAGTTGCCATAGGAAGACATGTCGCTTGACCAAATTTTTTCTTCATTTCCGTATTGGTTGCAGTAAGAGGAAATCGTGCCGCTTTTGGCTGCCCTGATTGCTGTGCCCAACGGGCAGGAAATGTCTATACCGCTATGTGTATCTTCAAGGGAGCCGTTTCCGTCCAAGTCTCGCAAGCCAAAATTTGAGCTGATTGTTTTGCTGTCAGCGACCGGCCATAGCCACGTGGATTGAGAAGCTGCGGCAACAGCATATGTGTTTAAGGAATTTGCCTCAATACTTCCATCAATGGGAATTTCGGCATCAGCAATGGACTCGGAAGTATAATCTGCATCGTTAGGCAAAGAAAAGTCGTCATCTTTCTTAGACTCCCGCCTGGTACTTCCCAACATGGTTACCTTAAGCGCTACCTCTATTTCCTGCTTTTCGTCCGCTGTTACCTCGAACTCAACATCCTCGGCGCTCTCATAGCCCTCGCACTCCGCCGTATATGTGTAAAAACCCGGGAGAAGCAGGTAGCTGCCGTCCTCCTCCGGCAAGATGGGGTTTTCGTGAGCCTCGTCTTCTTTTGCATATACTGAAAGCGTCAGACTTCCCGGCGCGCAGATAAACTCCACAGAAACCGGCTCGACGCTGTTTTCCGCGCTCTCCTTCGGCACGCCTTCCTCGTCAGGGGGCGCTGTTTCAAGAGCTTCTTCCGTTGGCTGTGTGTCCTCTCCGTCAGCCAGTGCGCCGACCGGCAGAGAAGTGAATATCATCACCATGCACATGAGAAGCGACAATAGCTTTACCGCTCTGTTTTTCATGCTTTTCTCCTCCAAATCGCTATTACCCTTATATCAGGATAACCTATTATAAGATAACACTTAGATAGGGATAATGTCAATAGGAAAATACCTTGATATAATAACCTTAAAGAAGGGGAATGACATGGACAACTACACCGGCATTGTGACTTATCAGATAAAAGAGTATGGGCGTATCCGCCTGAAGCTGCGCGAGGCGCTGGATTCGCGGGGAATGACCCGAAATCGCCTGCGTACTTTGACAGGCGTGAAGTACGATGTTATTGACCGCTATTATCGTTCGGACAATGTCCAGATGATAGATTTGGACTTTTTTGCAAAGGTTTGCTGCGTTTTGGATTGCCCGCTGACCGAGCTGCTGGAATATGAAAAAACCTCTGAGCGCTGATATTCGCTCAGAGGTTTTTTTCATATTCTTTATTTTTTAATATCTTTCCAGCAGCCCTTGGCAGGCGGCGGTGATGTCCTGCCATGTGCGCTCAAAATCCCTGGTGTACCAGGGGTCGGCAACGCTGTCGTTTGGCCTCCCGGCGTACTCCATCATGTTGTGCAGCTTCCCCGCGCGATCCCCGCCGAAAAGCCGCCGCATATCGCGCAGGTTTGCGCTGTCCATGCCGATGAGCAGGTCGTATTTGTCATAGTCGTCCCGCCGCAGCAGGCGCGCCCGCTTGTCCGAGCAGTCGATGCCGTGCCGCGCGAGCAGGGCCTTCGCCGGGGGATAGACGCTGCTGCCTATCTCATCATCGTGTGCCGCGGCGGAGGCTATCTCAAACTCTGCCTCCCGCCCGGCCCTCTTCACCATGTCCTTCAATACATATTCCGCCGTCGGGCTGCGGCAGATATTCCCGTGGCAGATGAATAGAATTTTTGTCATAAGCCTGTCCCCCGCTGTTATTTTGAGTCAAAATTCAACCTCGGAACATTTTACCATGCCGGCGGGAAAAAAGCAAAACATATTGGGAGACGGCATAGGAGATTAAATTGTGATGTTATCCCCGACAAGACCTATATAACTTCCGCTTTTTGCCTCGGCGGAGTCCGGGTGGGCCAAAAGCCACTTGTTGCAGGCCGAGAGCAGCTTGTCCTCACAGCGGCTGAGCGAGCCATCCCCCGGCAGGGGCAGATTCGTTCCCCTGGGCAGCAGAACAGCCGTCCTGAACCCGGCCTCAGCGTCCACATGGCAGGGGGCATAGTGCAGGGTGGTGGCGTAAATCTCGACAAATACTCCGGCGGGAACCTGAAAAGCCCTTACTCTGTCAACGGATAAAAGGCCGTTTTCAATCTCATGCTGGTGGGCAAGCAGCAAAATAAAGTCATCGGCGCCCATATTTATTTCGCTTGTCCGGTGGTATTCAAGGCAGTTGAGAGTCCTGTTGTGCCCCCAGCACATCCCAAGCTCCACGGGCAGGCCGCCATAGGCGCTGAGCTCGAGCTCGCTGAATACTCTGCATTTTTCAAGGGCCGGGATGGACGCGAGATAATCCGTGCCCGCTTCGGGCAGGGGGATTTCTTTCATTGCCGCAATAAGCTCCGCGGAATCGAAGCCGTCCATTATTTTCCCGTATGACCTGAACTCGTCGTCATATATGCTGTAAATGCGCATTTTTTCTCCTTTTGGTCGATTATTAGTTTGATTGCAATATGGAAGAGGCATAGTGTTTTTACACTATGCCTCGATGTTTGTTGTATCAGCCGTAGAAAATGGACGGCAGGAATGTTGCCGTGGGCGGGAAAACTATAATAAGAGCCATGACTAAGGCCACAATCAGAACCATCGGCAGCACGTATTTTATCATCTTTGTCATTGTGGTGCTGCATATGCCCATGGAGATAAAGAGATAGGAGCCCACAGGCGGCGTCACCGCGCCGACGACGCTGGCTATGCAGAACATGACACCGAACTGAATGGGGTCGATGCCCAGAGTGCAGATGACGGGGTAAAGCACGGGCATTATGACCATCATCGCGGCGAGCATGTCCATGAAGCAGCCAAGGAACAGGCTGAAAATCATAATTATCATCATGAAGGCAATGGTAGAGAGATTGTGCGCCATGAGCCAGTTGATAAGGTGGGTTCCGACCTGCGCCCTTGCGAACATATAGCCGTAAATCGCGGCGGTGGAGAGCAGCATCATGACCATGCCGGTCGTCTTGCAGGCATCATACACGGCCTCCCAGAAGCCGCGCCATGTGAGCTTTTTATAGATGAACTTGCCGCAGATAACAGCATAAACGCAGGCTATGATACCGGCCTCAGTTGCGGTGAAAATGCCGCTGAGGATGCCGCCAAGAATGATTACAGGGCAGATAATCGCGCCGAAAGCGCCGAGAAAGGTGTGCAGCAGGCGCTTAATATCAAACTTAACCTTGTCGTTTATTTTGTTCTTCTTCGTGTAGCGCACGGCAATAAGCATCAGGGCGATGCCAATCAAAAAGCCGGGGATGTATCCGCCCATGAAAAGCTTACCGACTGAGTCTCCGGTGATGGAGGAGTAGATAATCATGTTCATGCTGGGCGGAATAATGGGGCCGAGAGCGCCGGCGGTGGCCAGCAGCGACGCGGTGAAAGCGTCATCATATCCCTTTTCGCGCATGGAGGGGAGCACAAGGGAACCGACAGCGCTTGTATCCGCTGCGCCGGAGCCGGAAATTCCGGCAAAGACCATGCACGCGCCGACAGTGGTTATCGCGGTGCCGCCGCGTATCCACCCGAGCAGGGAGTTGCAGAAATTGACGATTTTATCGGTCAGGCCGCCCTTGCTCATCAGTTCACCCGCGAGCAGGAAAAACGGGCACGCCATGAGCGAGAAGGAATTTAAATCGCCGCATATCTGCTGACAAAGGACAGGCAGGCTTACATTGGAGCAGCTGACGACGCCGATAACGCCGGAAAGCCCCATCGCGAAGGCTATCGGCGTGCCGATGATCATAAGAAGGATAAACGCTATAAAAGCAACAGCTAACATTTTTTACCCTCCTTTTCTTCTTCAATCTTATCTTTGAAAAATTTCATGTCGCCGGCAAAAACAGAGACCAGTGAAATGACCATAAGAATCATGCCGACGGGCAGCGCCGCGTATACAAAATTCCAGGTTATAGGCAAAATGGTGGAGCGGTTTGCCGCCGTTTTGGCGCAGAGCTCAAAACCGGCGGGAATCATGAAATAAAAATAGACCAGTATCGCGACTCTGGAAACAAGATAGAATATTCTGTTTATTTTGGCCGGGATAAAGCTCGTGACAAAGTCAACGGAGATGTGTTTGTGTTCGCGCACGGCTATTGAGGCCGTCAGAAAGCTGAGCCATACGAACATATAGCGCATGAGCTCCTCGCTCCATATAAGGGAGCTTTTGAGAACAAACCGGAAGAAAATTTGCGCAGCGCCAATAAGCACTATAATGACAAGCATACCGCAGGCGGTATATTTTTCGATTTTGCTGATTACAAAATCTATTTTTCTGAATACGTTCAAGCGATTCCTCCTGACTGCTCAGCAAGCAAAGCAAGCTTAATCCAAGCCGATACATACCTGATTTCAGGTATGTATCGGTCGTGAAGTTGATGGATTGTTGTTAACCGAGGCAGGAGCGCAGCTCTGTGACGCGATCTGCATAGCCAAACTGCTCGGCGGTGTCGACGACAAGCCCGGAGACAGCCTGCTGAAGCGCGGACATATCCTCGTCGGAGAGATTGATGATTTCAATACCGGCATCGGTGAAAAGGTCACGGTAGACCTGCTCGTTCTCGGTGGAGAGCTGACGCTGGAACTCGTTGGCCTCTGTCATCGCGTCAAGCACAGCCTGCTGCTGGGCATCAGAGAGCTTCTCCCAGGAGGCGCGGTTCATGCTGCAGAAGTTGGTGACATTGATGTGGCCGGTGATGGTGTAATACTTTGCGACCTCCTGAAGGTTTGCGGTGGCGAGAGTTTCAGTGCCTGCCTCAATGGCGGAGACCATGCCGGTCTGCATTGCGGTGTAGCCCTCAGACCAGGCGACGATGGTGGGGTTGCAGCCAAGGGCGTTAAAAATGTCAACATACACCTTGTTGTCAGGGACGCGGATATTCAGGCCCTTGAAGTCATCAAAGCTGCGGATGGGGACATTGGAGAGAACGTTTCTCGCGCCGCCGCTCATCCAGCCGACGGCGACAAAGTTGCTGTCAGCCATGACCTCATTGAAGAAGTCCAGGCCGCCCATATCGTCAATAATCTGCTTCTGCTGATCCCCTGTGGTGAACATGCAGAGGCTTTCAAAGACGGAGGCAGCGGGGTTGTATCCGGCGTACATACCGCCGCCGGAGATGGTCATGTCAAGAGCGCCCTGCTCGACCTGCTGCAGTATTTCCGATTCAGAACCCATCTGGGAGGAAGGATACACCACCACGGTGATGCTTCCATTGCTCAGCTCGTTTACCCTTTTCGCAAACAGGTCGCAAGCCTGACCGATTGCGTGTGTGGGGGCGTAGATGTGGCCGATGGAAATTTCGACGGGGGTATCGACTGCTTCGACGGGGGCACTGTTGGTCGGTTCCTCAGCTGGGGCTTCCGCGGGGGCTTTCTGACCGCATGCGGAAATGCTGAGCAGCATGACCACGATCAGTACGACGGACATGAGTTTTTTCATTTTTGTTCCTTCTTTCCTTTCTTTCTGTTAATACTGCAAGCAGTATTGTTCACAAGATTGACTCGATTTCCTCCCGGAGCGGGGACGAGAGCCCGGCACCAGGGCGGGTGACGGAGAGAGACGCAGCGGCGTTTGCAAAGTTCACCGCGTCAAAGAGGGACTTGCCCTGCGCGAGGGCGGCTGTCATTGCGCCGTTGAATGTATCCCCGGCGCCTGTGGTATCAACCGGCTTTACCGGATAGGCTTTGATGATTGCGGAGCGCGAGCCGTCGTGAACATACGCTCCGCGTGAACCAAGCGTGATGACCACCTGCCTAACACCTCTTGAGCGGAACACCTCGGCGGCTTTTTCGGCGCTTTCGGGAGAATCCACACAAATTCCGGTCAGCAATTCCGCCTCGGTCTCATTGGGCGTGATAATATCAGTGCTGTGATAAATAAAGGGGCTCAGCTCTGCCGCGGGAGCGGGGTTCAAAATGACCGCTCCGCCGCCCTTTTTCACGATATCGATCGCGGCCTCGACCGCGGATATGTTGGTTTCGAGCTGGACAAGGAGCAGGTCTGTCTCTTCAAGCAGGGGCTGCACCGCGGCGATATCCTCCTGACTGATGGAGCAGGAGGCGCCCTTGTTCACAATTATCATGTTCTGCCGGCTTTTTTCCTCGAGCAGGATAAATGCGGAGCCCGTGTTCGCGGCGGGGTCAATAATGACGCCCTCCGTGCTCAGACCCACGCTCTCAAAGGTCTTGAGAGCCTCCTTGCCGAAGGGGTCCGCGCCGAGCTTGGTGATAAATTTTAATTTCGCGCCGGCACGCTTGGCGGCAATGGCCTGATTGCTGCCCTTTCCGCCCGGGCCGGTGGTAAAATCCGTGCCTAAAAGGGTTTCGCCGGGCTTGGGAAAGTGGTCCAGGCGGGCAGTCATATCGTAATTGAAGCTGCCGAATACAGTTACACGCTTCAAAGGGTTCACCTCTATTCAGCGATTATTCCGGTGATAAAAAGCTTCTCCGCGGGAAAGCCTGTGCTCTCAACGGCCTTTCTCAAGGCGCTGATTTCTGCATTTTTCAAAAGGCGCACACCCTCAAAATCCCATTTTCTGCCCATCTGCCGGTACTTGCCGAGGCAGCTGTTGTTAAAGGAACAGAGCTCCCAGCGAGAGATGTTTTCCGCGCCCAGCTGCTGCAAAATAAACTCTGCTATGCCGATGAGATTATCTTCCGTCGCGGTGGCTCCGGGAATGAGCGGGGTCCGAATCCAAAATTCGCCGCCGTAGCTTCCGTCGGATATTTTGCGGCAGATTTTTTTCGCGTTTTCGAGAATGAGGGCGTTGTCCGCGCCGCAGAATTTTTTGTGCAGCCCGGGGTCAATGAGCTTGAGGTCATAGAGCACATAGTCCGTCACAGGGAGGATGCTGTCATAGTGCGCGGAGGGGATAAAGCCGCAGGTGTCAAGCGCGGTGGTGACGCCGTGCCCATGGAGCGCGGAAAAGAACCGCTCCGCGAATTTGTGTTGCAGCATGACCTCGCCCCCGGAAGCGGTTACGCCGCCCCCGGTTTTGTCATAGTATGGCTTGTTTTTCAGAACTTCTTTCACAAGCTCGTCAAGGCTCCACTCCTTGCCGCACATGGTCATGGCCTCGGCGGGGCAGGCGCGGACGCAGGCTCCGCAGGAGACGCAGATGCTGCGGTCTATGCTTATGCCTGAATCAAGCATGATGTTTGCGCCCGTGGGGCAGGCTTCGTGACAGAGACCGCAGCCAATGCATTGGCGCTCGTTCCACCAGACCTGCGGCAGTGGGGAGATGCCCTCCGGGTTGTGACACCAGGTGCAGGAGAGCGGACAGCCCTTGAAAAAGACGGTGTCTCTCTGTCCCGGGCCGTCATGAGAGGTGCCGCGGTAAATGTCAAAAATCAGGGCATGCTGTTCGTCCATCTTTACATTTCCCCATAGTTGTTGCGGCCAACAAATTCCTCCTGGAAGGGCTTGGCAAGGCAGATAAACCTTGTGGTGTAGCCCGTTACCTTAATGATTATGTTCTGGTAATCCGGGTTTTCGGGGTGGTCTATCGCGTCCTTGAGCTTCTCCAGGTCGATGATGTTCAGGTTGACCTGGAAGGTGTTCTGAGAGAAGAAGGTCTCGACGAAGTCTCTGATATACTCCGCGACATGCTCTTTCCCGTCGAAGAATTTGGGCTGAAGCTCGACCTGAAGTGTGCCGCCAAGGAATTTCTGATTATGAATCTTTGCAAGAGAGTTCGCGGTGGCGAGCAGCCCTCTGGTATTTCTGCCGGCGGTGGGGTTGCAGCCATGGGCAAGCGGCTCGGTGGCGTAACGGCCATCGGGGGTCGCGGGGAGAACCTTTGTCGCCGTGTGGCCCTGGAACTGGAAGAGGGACGCGCGGTACTGCTGGCCGCGGCAGTTATAGGTGTGGTCCATGACATCGGCGATCATATCCGTAATGCGGACCAGCAGATTGTCGACCTCGTCGAGGTCGTTGCCGAACTTATCCTGATGCAGGAAGCGCTGGCGCATGACCTCGTTATTTTCCCAGTTGCTTGCGCAGGCGTCCATGACCTGCTTCATGCTGTACTGCTTCTGCTCAAAGACCAGCTTTTTTATAGCGTGCATCGAATCCGCCACGTTGGGGATACCCAGAACATTCGCGGAGGTGTACTGATAGTCAACGCCTCTGTGGCCGGTAATGTCAATGCCGCGCTCGATGGGGCCGGTGTAGTAGAGAGAGGTTGCCATCTCGGGCCAGATGCGGTCCTGAACCTTATACTGCGCGTCCTTAAACACGCGCAGAGCCTCGGCGGTGCGCTTAAATTCCTCGGTAAATTTCGCGAAAAATTCCTCAAAATCATCGCAGCCGCTCTGAATAACATAGTCCATTGCTCTCCACATGGGGTCGAGCAGGACAACAGCGTTGACATCCTGGTCGCAGTATTCCATGCCGGGAACGCAGAACCACTGGCAGCCGCCCACGGCAACCTTCCATGCGTCCTTGGGATCAACGCCGGAGCGAAGCTCAACATCACGCATCAAATCGTAGTTGCAGAAGGTGGGGACACTGGCGCCGTGGCGGGCGAGAACATCGCAGGCGTAGAGCATGATGTCCTTGTCAACATCGGGGTGCCACATGAAGAACATGTTGTTGTAATCGTCGACCATGTCGTACGCCTCAAGGACAATCCAGCTTGCGGGGCAGGTGGCGTCTGAGCCGTCTTCAAGTCTGCCGCAGATGGTAAAGTGCTGGCCGCGCACCTTGAGGAACATCTCTGCCAGGTACTCTCTGGCCTGCTGGCGGGTGATGCGCTTTTCCTCAAGATCCTTTACAAGAAAATCGTTGAGATACAGGTCGAGGCGGCCATAGCCGTTGCCGTGGCCGACGATGCGGTCGCTCATGATGGCAAACTGAATGTACTGCACGGCCTGATGATAGGTCTGGGGCGCGCCGGTCGCAAGCTGCAAGCAGTCATCAGCAACCAGCGTGTAGAGCGCCTTCTGCTCGGGCTCGGAGGCGGCATCGGCCAGCTCCCGGGCCTTCTCGGCGTGCTTGCGCACATAAGTAATGATGCCCTCACAGACGAGCTTCAAGCCCTCAAGATACTCGACCTTTACAGGATGGTCAAGCCGCTTGTACATTGCCAGACTCTCTTCTATGCGCGCGAGAGTGCCGGTCCAGCCTTCCTTTATGCCTCTGCTGAGGTCAAGGCAGGTGTGGCCATGGCTGGTGCCGCCGGCGCCGAGCTGGCGGACCTCGCGGCCGAGCTGGTGGACCTCATCGCCGAAGTAGTATTTGCGAATTTCGTTCATTTCCCAGTGAAATTCGCCGACGATGGATTCAAACGGATGAATCTCAGCGGGCGAGTTTTCCAGCAGGAACTTGTAGTCCTTGCCCCACTGCAAGGGGGAGGCCTCGTAGCCCTCGACATGAGAGGGCACCTGGTCGTTGAGCGGGAAGTCCATGCCTATATCCACGCGGCAGGCGTGATCGCCGAGAGAGTAGCTGGTGGAGCGCTCCTCCGCCCAATCGCCCGACTGGGGGATGCAGCCGTTGGCCTTGTCGGTCCAGTGGTAAACCAGCTGGTTATCATCCGCGGTATATAGGTTGCGCTTGCCGGATATGGCGAGCTCCTGATTATATTTGATTACTTTCCGCAGTCTTTCGCCGGGGACGAACTTTGCGTTAAAGCTGTTTCTTACTTTAGCCATTGCTTTATATCTCATTCCTTTCTTCGTTGCCAAAATGTGAAGCAGGTACACTTGAACTGCTTTAATTATATTTTTTCCGCATGGAAAGGACAATATATAAATTCCTTTCTTACATATGAAACTTTTTCGATTGTTGCACAAAATAACATATATATTGCATTCTCAGGCAGACGGTGATATTATCATTTTGAAGAAGGAGGGGACGAGAGATGACTATTAAGGAAATTGCCGCACTCGCCGGGGTCTCAACGGCAACGGTGTCGCGGGTTTTCAGCAATGAAGGATATGTCAGCGCGGAGACTAAGGAGAAGATCCTCAAAATAGCGGAGGAAAACAACTTCACCGTGAGAAAATACGGCAGAAAAAGCCACAAAAGCGGGGCGCACGGGGGAATAGTCGGCGTTGTTGTTCCTGACATTAATAACTCCTATTACTCAGAAGTTGTGCTGGGAATGGAGGAGGTTTTTGACAAATATAATGTCACTGTTATAACCTGCGGCTCAAATGAACAGCACGGCAATGAGATAAAGATTCTTGACGCGCTGAAAAGCCTCGATGTCAGCGGCATAGTCATAGCCCCTGTATCAAGCGCCGTGGAGTATAACAGAGAGTATCTTATAAACCTTGATAAAAACAGCGTCCCCGTGGTTTTGCTCGACCGGGATGTTCTCGGCGCGCAGATGGACGGCGTGTTCATGGATAACTACAACGGCGCCTACCAGAGCATACAGACCCTTATTGACAATGGCCACAGGGATATTGCCTTTATCGCGGGGCCGATGACCTCCTCCAGCGCGCTGGACAGATTCAACGCCTATTCCGCCGCGCTGCGGGCAAATAACATCCCGCTGAGGGAGGAGTACATCCTATACGGCGATTTTAAGGCCGAAAGCGCCTATAATCTGACGAAAAAGCTTATTGACCGCAAAACCAGGGTTACGGCCATATTTTCCTCCAACCGCAAAATGTCCTCCGGCAGCCTGATGGCTTTGGCGGAAAAGTGTTATGAAATTGGGAAGGATATTTCTTTTATCTCATGCGGCTGCCCGGATTACCGGGATTCAAATATAAGCTACGTTGATTATCCGACGACGAATATCGGCATGGAGTGCGCCAACATTCTCCTCAAGAGAATTACTCAGGGCAAGCGCGGCTCTTCGGTGAAGGCCCGCGTTACGTTTGGGATGAATCTCGTGCTCAAGGGCTCGGAGAAGCTGCCCGAAGGAAAAATCCGGAAAACAGGCAATATGTAAAATATGTAAAAATCGAAAATTTTCATAGGTAAAACGATATTTTTCATGATGAAAGCCCGGAGAGCAGAAGTTATGATTATCTCATAACATGATGAAAGGAAGAAACCTATGAAAAGAATCGGGACTGTTTCCAAACTTGTGCCGGGCACTGCCGATGAATATATCAGGCTTCACAAAAATGTGTGGCCGGGCGTTGTAAAGGCCGGCCACGACGCGCATATGCAGAACTTCTCTATTTACCGGTGGGGTGATTATCTTTTTTCCTATTATGAGTATACCGGGGACGATTTTGAGGGCGACATGGAGAGAAAGGCGGCGCTTGAGGTCAGCAAGGAATGGCAGGCCGCAACCGGAAAATGCAGAGAGCTTATGGACGGCGAGAAGCGGTACATAGAGCTTGAGGAAATATGGCACGAGGATTTTGACGCCTGATCCTGACAAAATAAAAAAGAATCCGAAAACCGAGTTTATACAACTATTACCCGGTTTTCGGATTCTTTGTTGTTTGCAGGTGTAATTAAATCAGCATAACAAGAGTCCCGGCGACGATGGCGGCGAGGCCGATGAGGGACTTTTTCGTCAGGCGCTCGTGGAACACTATGTAGGAGAAGGCGACGGTGACAAGGATGCTGAGCTTGTCGATGGGGACGATGACGCTGGCGGGGCCGTCCTGAAGCGCGCGGTAGTAGCACAGCCATGAGCCACCGGTGGCAAGGCCGGACAGGGCGATGAAGCCCGCCTCTTTTTTGGATATCCCGTGCAGAGCCTTGGCCTTGCCGGTCACAAAGACCATGAACCAGGCCATTATCAGCACAACGCCGGTGCGTATCGCGGTGCCAAGGTTTGATTCAACCCCGCTGATGCCGACCTTGCCGAGAATGGAGGTCAGCGCCGCGAAAACCGCCGAGAGCGCCGCATACAAAAACCAGCGCCCGCCGCTGCTCTGCTTGGGGGAGACGTCCTTTTTTTCAATCATCATAAATGTGCCGACGCCGATAAGGACCACGCCGATGGCCTTGGGCAGCGTCAGCTCCTCGTGCAGGAAGATGCAGGCGAGCAGAATAGTCAGCACAACGCTGCTCTTGTCCACCGGGACGACCTTGTTGATGTCGCCTATCTGCAAGGCGCGGAAGTAGCACAGCCATGAGCCGCCGGTGGCGAGGCCGGAGAGCACCAGAAACAGCCATGTTTTGCCGTCAATGGCGCCAATCTGCGCCTGGGAGCCGACGACGAACACCATCAGCCATGAGAAAATCAGCACCACGACAGTGCGCAGAGCGGTGGCAACGGTGGAATCCGTCTCCTTAATGCCGCACTTGGCCAAAATCGAGGTTATGCCGGCGAAAAGCGCCGAGGCAAAGGCCAGAATTATCCACATATTATTCGCCTCTGAATATAAAATCCGCTTATTTTATCAGCGCCAAAATCGCGTCGAGCCGGGGCTGCCAGAGCACTGCCGGGTCAAAATCCCGGGCGAGGGCGGCCTTATACTGCCCGCTCAGCTCCGGATGACTGAGGGCGCGGCGCAGACCGGCTTCCAGACCGGCGGGGCTGTTTTCGGTGATGATGCCGAAGGCGGGGGGGACAGTCTCCTCCACGGCGGCTATGCGCGCGGCGATAACCGGCACGCCGAGCGCCATGGCCTCCTGAATGGCCACGGGGTGGCACTCGCTGGCGGAGGAGCTGACAAACCAGTCGGCACAGCGCATATAGGGATAGGGATTATCCCGCCTGCCCGGCAGACGGACGCTTTTTATATCCTCCCGGCGCTGCTTTTCGCGCAGCTCCGCTTCAAGCTCCCCGCCGCCGATTATCCACATTTCAAAATCAAACTCATCCTCAAGCTTTTTGCACACGTCCATGAGCATACCGTAGCGCTTGACCTCGGACAGCCGCCCGACGGACACAAAAAGGGGCTTGCCTGCCGTGGGCTTGCAGTCCTCGGGGGTGACTTCGGACGCGGCACTGATGGCCTTTGCATCGAGGGGATTATAGCGCACAAGGAGATTGCCGGGGTCACCGATGGTATGGATGATGCCGTTTGCCCCGGTGTTGGAGACGCAGATGACATTGTCAAAGCTCTGCATACATCGGCGCTCCTCCTCATCGCTGTGAAAGTCGGCTTTGCTCCAGTGCATGGAGCAGAAATCCGTGTGCACCCAAGCGAGCTTTTGCTCTGCCCGGAGCTTCGCGGCAAGGCGCATGGAGGGGCCTTCCTTGAAGGCGATGACCGTGTCCCACTTTTTGAGCCTGAGCAGAAAGCCCTCAAAAAGCACCCGGCAGGCGCGCTGAAAGAACCATTTCGGCGTGAAGCGGCGGCTGACCCCGTCCCAAAACGGCAGGCGGCGGCAGCGCAGCCCGGCGGGATATCTCCGCCGCAGCGTCTCCCGGTCGCTCTCGTAGGCCCAGATGGTGAGCCTGTCCCCACGCTTTGCGAGGGCGGCGGAGACAAGCTGGAGCATCTGCTCCGCGCCGCCGGCGTGGAGCCGGTCATTTATAAGAAGAATGTCTTTGCCCATTTTAACTCCTTTTGAGTTTTTTCCTGACCTTCGCGGCAAAATCCTGCCGCTCCTGACGGCTCAGAACCAGCATATAGTTTACCGCAAAGCTTAAGACAGCCGTTATGATGGCGGCGGCGAACCAGCAGACCCATGAGCGGGAGAGGTCAAAAAACGAGTTGACGACAAAGCCGATGGCAAGGCTTGCCGCGAAGGAGAGCACGCTCTTGCCAATTTCAGGCAGGAAAGCGGTTTTCGGCAGGCCGATGAACTTTGCGGAATACGGGATATGGAAGCAAAACGCCACGATAAGCGCCCCGGTGAGGCTGCATCCCAATATTGCGAACACGCCCCAGTCCGTCAGCTTCAAGAGCAGGTACACACAGCAGATGTTCACAAGGCCATAGACTATCATGATGATGGAGTTGACGCGGACCTTGTTTGTGATGGTGAATATCTGATAAAGCGGCTGGAGCGGGCCGGAGATGCAGGTGTTGGCAACGGTCAGCACGGACATGATATGGATAAGCGCGGCGGGCTGACCCGGCACCCAGAGCGAATAAAACTCAATGCCCATGGTGCAGAGAATTGCCGTGGGTATGGAGGCGAAAAGGCACATAAAGCGCATGGCGGATTTTGCCGCGTTTTTGAGGCCCTCCTTGTCGCCCTTGGCGTAGAGCTGCATGAGATTGGGGCTGAAAACGCTGGCGATGGTGGTGTTGAAGGAGAAGATGACGTTCGGCAGGGTCTTTGCGATTGACATATACCCCATCATGGAGGGGCTTATGAAGAGATTTGTAAGGATAAGGTCAAGCCCGCTTGTGAGAATCTGGCTTAATTGGGTGATGCTGTTCCAGATGCCGGAGGATATAATGTCCCATATGCAGCGCAGATTAAAGTCAGAGCGGTGAAAGCGCAGGTCAGGCACTAACTTTCGGGTGTAGTGCAGGTTTATAAAGCCCGTGAAAACCGTGGCGGCAAGGGTGCCGAGAACAACGTAGCTGATGCGCGGCTCAAAGAGCATGAACAGCGCCAGTACCAGCACAACGTTTATTATGCTGGCCTGAGCCTGCCGCAGGGACTGGATATACAGGGTGTTGGTGATGTAATAGCAGTTGCTGTATATAGAAAACAGCAGGCGCACGATGAAGTTGAGAAAGGTCAGCGCGAAGGTGAGCTTAACCTGAAAGACCATGGCGGCAGGGATCTCGAACATAGAGTCGAGATAATGCACACACAGCGCCGAGGGAATGACGAAAATCGCCGAGAGGAAGAGGTTTGCAAGCGCCACGGAGGAGAAATACTGCCGCGCGCGGGCCTGGTTGCCCCTTGTGCGCTCGAGCATGATAAAGCGGCTTGCCATGGAGTTTAGCGCGATGCTGAACAGCAGCGCGTAGTTTGCAAACTCGTTTGCCAGCTTCACATAGCCGTAAATATCCTCGCCAAAGCGGTCGGTGATATACGGGGTTATGAAAAAGCTGATAAGGGTATTCAGCACAAAGGTTATAGCGCTGAACACGATATTCTTGCTCAGCGCTCTGCTGTTAAAATTTTCTGCTTCTTTTGACACTTGATTTGACCTCACATGATAAAGCGGAGATGAGTTAGACTCGATTCAAAGCCTCCCCTGTGTAAGGGGAGGTGGCAAAAATCATGGATTTTTGCCGGAAGGGTTGTCCTGAGCAGCACGGATTTTGTCCGGTGCAAACCTCAAGGTTACAATCCCTCAGTCAGCTTCGCTGACAGCTCCCTTTACACAAGGGAGCCAAGGAAATGGGCGCAGGTTTGCACAAGGGAGCCGTTGATGGAAAGCAAAACGCGATAAAATGTGCTTACTTTCTTTTTCCACCCGGGTCAAAGCCCAGCAGCTTATAGCTGCGGTAGCGGACGCGGGCCTTCATATCAAGCCCCGGTATTATAAAGCGCTCGGCCTGACCACTTTTCAGAAAATCAATGGCGGCCTCGTCGCCCTGCCCGGCAAGGTAGAGCGCGGTGCTGATAAGGCGCTTCGCCGCGGCAATCTGGAGCGGGCGGCAGCCCTCCGCCGCGAAATAATCAAACTGCTCGGAAAAGGCAAGCAGCGCGGCCTCGGAGTTTTTGCGGGTCTTGGTGTGGGTTATGCTGCCGGGGTTCTGGTAGTAGGCATAAATCTCCCTTGTGCCGAGAGCGGTTTTGGCGCACTGGCGGTAGAGCTTATAGCTGAAAGCCTCGTCCTCATGCAGCCGCCCGACAGGGAAGGGATTTTCGCGCACGGCATCTGCCGGGAAGAGCTTGCCCCAGGCGGTGACGAGGGGCATGTAATGCTCGTTACAGAGCGCCTGATAGAAGGAGACATTGTCAAAGCAGAGCACATTCTCCTCCGGCTGGGCGGAAAAATCCTCCCCGTCGCCGTGGACAACGCGGCAGCTGCCACAGGCGATATCCGCCCCGGTCTGCTCCATCAGTTCAATCAGATACTGCACATAGTCCGGCGAGATATAATCGTCCGAGTCGATAAAGCTGATATACTCCCCCCGCGCCAGCGCGACGCCCTGATTGCGCGCGTCGGACAGGCCGCCGTTTGCCTTATGCAGCACTCGGATGCGCCCGTCCTTTTCGGCCCAGCCGTCGCACATTTTTCCGCAGTTATCGGGTGAGCCGTCATCTACAAGGATAATGTCCAGCTTTTCATAGCTCTGGCACAGTATGCTCTCAACACAGCGGTCAAGGAACTTTTCCACCTTATACACCGGGACTATTATTGACACAAGAGGGTTGTTTTTCATAATGACCTCCCATATTAAATCAGTTTATCATACCATGCCGGTGTGAACATTTCAACTTAAATGAAAAAACTGCACGACCCACCTGGCTCTCCCTTTGGGAGGGCTGGCGGCGAAGCCGACTGAGAGGGCATACGCAAAATTCTCGCCTTGTGCAAGCGGCGGATTGTCAAGCAAGTGCAACACTTTCTGCCAAAACTTCGGCCGGTGTTTTCCAGCCAAGACATTTTCTCGGGCGGTTGTTAATGAAATCCTCAAC
>ULWX01002631.1_pt1 | contig 70028 bp, 68 predicted proteins | sample 1960851 | NCBI WGS metagenome assembly ULWX01 (sample SAMEA4835826, study PRJEB28245) | human gut metagenome | biome: gut microbiome; material: fecal sample | place: Denmark | collected 2008 | reverse complement strand
ACCTGACTCTTAATCAGGGTGTCCAGGGTTCGAGTCCCTGAAGGTGTACCATCTATGAGGATGGGCAACCATCCTCATAGAAAAAGCTCTTGACAGGAGCAACTTAATATTGTAGTATTTGGTATGTCCCAAATGCAGTTGGTGTTTTTAACGGTGAGGGTCCACCTGTTCCCATTCCGAACACAGAAGTTAAGCTCACCAGTGCCGACGATACTTGTCTGGAGACGGACTGGAAAAATAGGTCAATGCCAACACAAAGGGTTTGGCGATTGTCAAACCCTTTGCACTTTGCCTCCTTAGCTCAACAGGTAGAGCATGCGGCTGTTAACCGCAGGGTCGTAGGTTCGAATCCTACAGGGGGCGCCATTTACGGTAATGCCGCCAATTTAATGGCGGCATTACTACTAAATGGACCGTTAGCTCAGTTGGTAGAGCAACCGGCTCATAACCGGTCGGTCCGGGGTTCGAGTCCCTGACGGTCCACCAAGTTATATAGGGGAATAGCTCAGTTGGTAGAGCGGCGGTCTCCAAAACCGTAGGCCGAGGGTTCGAAGCCTTCTTCCCCTGCCAAAGCGAAAATCCGTTCTCGACAGAGAGCGGATTTTTGTAATGAATAATGAATAATGAAGCCGCTTCGCTGATGAATAATGAATAATTGTGGTGTCCCTACGGGACGATTAAATTTGATTCGCATATTAAGGAACGAATTTTATTTCATATTGCTTAAGCAATATTTCATTACCGTGCCCGCTGTCGCTGGGCTTCACTTTTGTTTTAGATTGCTGCCCAGTTCCCTTTACACAAGGGAGCCAATAAAGTGTGCAACAGCCGAAAAAATTGCACCAATCTCTTGGCTCTCCCTTTGGGAGAGCTGGCGAGCGTAAGCGAGACTGAGAGGGCTTCCGTTTAGGAAACGCTAATGTTTTTGACACGCCATAGAACCCTCTCCGTCACGGCTTCGCCGTGCCACCTCTCATCTCCGCGCTAAGAGCCGCCTGCGGCGGTTGCGCTCCGAAACGCGCCTGCGGACGCAGCCAAAGTGAGAGGCAAGGCTGACCCTGCGGGCGAGGCATCAAAATCGGGGTCGTTTGCCATTGAAAAAACCTCGTCTGTGACGAGGTTTTTTTCAATGATATTCGCAGAATTTATCGTTTTTTACACTCTTTTGCCGCCGATATAAACCTCGTGGCGGGTCAGATCTTCGCCGCAGACAACGAAATCGGCGAGCTTGCCGACCTCGATAGAGCCGAGGCGGTCGTCACAGCCGAGCTCCCTCGCCGGGGTGAGGGTCGCGGCGGTGATGGCCGTATCCTCCGGGATGCCGAAGGAAATGGCGTTCAGCATGCAGGTATAGAGATTGGACGCGGAGCCGGCGATGGTCCCGTCGGCAAGGCGGGCGATATTGTCTTTGAGAAACACCGGCTGACCGCCGAGCTCATACTCCCCGTCGGGCATACCGACGCAGCGCAGAGCGTCCGATATCAGGCAGACGCGGCCGGGGAACAGGCGGAAGGCCATGCGCACGGCGCTGGGGTGGACGTGCAGCCCGTCGCAGATAAGCTCCGCCACGACATCCTCCCGCTCGGCGGCGGCGCCGATAACGCCGGGGTTGCGGTGGTGGATGGAGGGCATGGCGTTAAAGAGATGGGTCAGGTGTCTTGCCCCGGCGGCGAAGGCCATTTTCGCCGCGTCATAATCCGCGTCCGTGTGGGCGACGGAGACGCGGCTTATTTTGCTGACTTCCCGGATAAACTCCTCCGCGCCCTCAAGCTCCGGCGCGACGTCCGCAATCTTCACAAGGCCGCCGCAGCCGTCATTGACGGCCTTGAAGGCCTCAGCGTCCGGCAGGCGGAGATAGTCGGCATTCTGCGCGCCCTTTTTCTTCTCGGAGAAGAAGGGCCCCTCCATCTGTATGCCCATGAGCCGTGAAAGCCCCTCGGGCTGCTCGTCCCTGAGCTGCTTCGCCGTTGCGAAAGCTCTGGCGAGGACGTCATAGGGCAGCGTCATCGACGCGGGGGCAAAGGCCGTCACGCCCTGCCCTGCGAGATACGCCGCCATGCGCTTGAGCCCCTCATAGTCACCGTCGGAAAAGTCCGCGCCCATGGCGCCGTGGCTGTGCAGGTCGATAAGACCGGGGATGACCTTCTGACCCTCAAGGTCGATGCCGGCATCATCGGGGCAGCCGTCCATGACCTCGGCAAAGCGCCCTTCTTCGACCCGGAAGCTGCCCGGCATGAAGCCGCGCCCGGACTTAAATATCAAAGCGTTTTTATAAAGCATAATTACGCCTCCATGTTATAATATGTGTATTTATAGTATATCTTCCAAATGCCTTAAAAGCAAGAGGCAGGTTTTCCGCTCTTGCGCAATGAGTCAATAAAGGGTATAATGGCACAGACGGACGAAAACCGGAATAACAAGAGGTTTTGACAATGCTTTCTATTATAGTTCCCGCGTATAACGAGGAAAAAATGGCCCCCGCCGCGGCGGAGGTCATATCCCGCATCATGGACGAGGCGGGGATAGATTTTGAGCTGCTGCTGGTGGACGATGGCTCAAAGGACAACACCTGGCAGGAGATACAGCGCGCGAGCGAAAAGGATGCGCGCGTTGTGGGCCTGCATTTCAGCCGCAACTTCGGCAAGGAGGCGGCGATGTTCGCCGGGCTTGAGCGCGCGGCGGGAGATTGCTGCGCGGTCATCGACTGCGACTTGCAGCACCCGCCGGAGAAGCTTGTTGAGATGTACAGGCTCTGGGAGCAGGGCTATGAGGTCATTGAGGGCGTCAAAGAGGACAGGGGGCAGGAGAGCGCCCTGCACCGCTTCGCCGCCAAGAGCTTTTACGGGCTGATAAGCGGCGCGACAGGCATGGACATGTCCTCCTCGTCGGACTTCAAGCTTCTTGACCGCAAGGTCGTGGACGCGCTCAACCAGATGCCGGAGCGCAACGTCTTTTTCCGGGCGCTGTCGTTCTGGGTGGGCTTTAAGCGCACGGAGGTGAGCTACCGCGTGCGTGAGCGGGCCGAGGGGGAGAGCAAGTGGTCAACCTGGTCGCTTGTAAAATACGCGGTGAACAACATCGGCTCCTTCTCCTCCGCGCCGATGCACATTGTGACGGTGCTGGGCTTTATAATGTTTGCGCTGTCCGTGGTGCTGGGGATTATTGCTCTGGTGCAGAAAATCGCGGGGACAGCCCTCGGCGGCTTTACAACCGTCATTCTGATTCTGCTGTTTTCAAGCAGCATCATCATGATAAGCCTCGGCATCATCGGCTTTTACATCGGGCGCATTTATGACGAGCTCAAGGGCCGCCCGCGCTATATCGTTTCCCAGACCTGCGGAGGTAGAAAATGAACGAGGGACAGTCTTTCGGCGCAAAGCTCAAGGGCTTTATCGCCAAATTTTTCGATATAACCTTCTGGAAATTCATTCTTGTGGGCGTGGTGAACACCCTCGTGGGCACGGGGATAATGTTCCTGTTTTATAACGTGTTCCACTTCAGCTACTGGGTGTCCTCGGCGTCAAACTATATTGTTGGCAGCATTGTGAGCTATTTGCTCAACAAGGCCTTCACCTTCAAGAGCAAGATGGGCACGGGCAAGACCCTCTGGCGCTTTGTGATAAACATCTCCCTGTGCTATCTCATAGCCTACGGCGGGGCGAAGCCTCTGGCGCGGCTTATCTTCTCCGGCGCGTCCCAGACGGTGCAGGAGAATCTTGCGATGCTGGCGGGCATGTGCTTCTTTGTCGCGCTCAATTACATCGGCCAGCGTTTCTTTGTTTTCAAAAACAATGAGGATAAATCCCAGGATAAGGAGAACAAAAATGAGCATTAAAAACGAACCCAAGGTGAAAAACGGGCTGATCAAGGCCATCCGTGAGCTTCTGGAGCACAGGGCGCTGTGGATGTACCTGCTGTGCGACGAGGCGGAGAAAAAGGGCCTCAAGGCTGAGGACTACGCGCCGCAGGCCATAAAGCGCTGCGGATTGTATCAGGGCGCTGACCTTTGCAAAAAGGCGGGGACAAACTCCCTCAAGGGGCTTAAAAAGACCCTGTTCACCCTGCCCGCACAGAAGGTCTTTGAGATGGACATCAAGCGCTGCACCGATGATAATCTCGACATTGATTTTCATTACTGCCCGCTGGTAAAGGCCTGGCAGAAGCAGGGCTGCACCGACGAGCAGATTCAGAAGCTCTGCGACCACGCCATGTGCGGCGACAGGGGCATTGCCGAGAGCTTCGGCTGCCACCTCGACCTGCCCGCCACCATCGCCCGCGGCGACGACGTGTGCATGATCCGCTTTGTGAGAGATAAGTAAAAAACGAACTCCCCGGTCAACGACCGGGGAGTTGTCTATTGCTGCCGAGAATGTGTGCACAGCCTATCCAAGCTTGACTTCCCTTAAAGGCTGCTCTCACAGGTGCGTTTCCGAGCTGTAAATGTTGCAAATTTGCACCATTCATTGGCTCCCTTGTGTAAAGGGAGCTGGCGCGGAGCGCCTGAGGGATTGTAGATGTGCGATATTTTGAGCAATAAAAGCAAATCGCAGCGCAGGTAACGACCCCTCAGTCAGCCTACGGCTGACAGCTCCCCTTACGCAGGGGGAGCCTTCGGAATCTACAAATTAAAAGCTTAGTGTATAACCAACCATTGCACTAATCCTCGCCCCCCCTATCGGGTCGCGAGGCTCGCTGCTTCATCTCCGCGCAAAGAGCCGCAGCGTCAGGCGAAAGCAATTACATTCCGTTTCCGCCAAGTGTGGCGAAAATTCCATATCCATTGCTTCCGCCTTCCTTTCCAAAACGCAAACGCTGCGCTGGTTTGCGTTTTGGTTGTTGGAATTAGCGGTTGCACTCCGAAACGCGCCTGCGGGCGCAGCCTCACAGGGGGAAGCAAGTTTCTGCGGTGCAAATTTGCGAAAAATCACTGGCTCTTGCGGGCGGCCTTGTCGCGGCCGACGCCGCAGCCGGGATTGGTGAGCAGGCAGTTGTGGCTGCCCCCGCCGCAGTGGAGGTCACGCGCGGTGACGAGGATGCGCTCAAAGGGCGCATAGCGGAAGATGCCGCTGCGTGAAAAGCAGCAGCCCTGTCTGCGCAGCGCGTCCAGCAGCGGGGCGACAAAGGAGCTGTGGCAGACTAAAACGCAGTCGGCCTCCTGCTCGCGCAGACGCCGGGCGAGAGTGCCTGCTCTGTCGGCTATCGCCCTGCCGCTCTCCGGCTGGCGCGGTGAGGCGGTGCGGCGCTGAAAGCGCGCCATCATCCTCCAGCGGCGCAGGGGGAGCTTTTGCTCCGTGTCCTTATATGAGCGGCAGAGCACCGGCGCGAGAAGGCTTTCCCGCTCAATCTCCCCATCGGGGAAGATGAGCCGCGCGGTCTCCAGATCCGCCTGAGCGGGGCCGACGTATATTTTCCGCCCGTTGACGGCGGAGCTTTTTTCGCTCGTATCGGGAGCAAGCGGCGCTTCAAGCTCCGCTTCGCAAAAAGCGTCAAACTCCGCGGAGCTCAGCCTGTCCGGGGCGGCAGCGGCGCTTTTGCCGCTGCAAATTATCCATAGCTTCATATTACCTTACCTTATAATTTCAGCCGCCGAAAGTTCGGCGGCTGTTTTGACTCAGTCTACATGAATGAGAGTTTCCATCAAATCTTCGGGCGTGACATTGGGGTTATGGTAGCGCTCGCGCTTTATTGTGGCGCTGCCGACGTTGATGGCCTCCTGCGGACAGAACTGCAAGCAGCTCAGGCAGCCGATGCACTCCTTGCCGAAGTTGGGGTAGCCGCCGTTGAAGTCAATATTGCCGACGGGGCACAGCTCCGCGCACTGGCCGCAGCCGAGGCAGTCGCCGTTTACGACCATCTTGGAGGACTTGATTTTGGCAAGCGTCGGCCATGCGGCGGCCTCCACCTTGTTGAAGGTCAGGGCGATGGGGTGGCCGGGCTTTTTCAGGTTGTTCAGCACATCCTTGCCTATCTTCGCGGCCAGCTTCTCGGAGCGCTTCTGCGCCATGGAGGCGGGCAGCGGGGGAACCATCAGCCCGTGGGGCATGAGCCACGCGCAGGCGCTCTGATGGCTGATGCCGGCCCAGTAGTCAAGGCCGAGGATATCGTCAATCTTCTTAAGGCCGATGCCGGGGTAGCCGGCGTAGCTTACTACGGCGAAGCGATAGGTGTTCGCGCCGACGGCCACGCGCCGGATGTACTCCTCGGTCTTGCCGGGCAGGCCGCCCGCGTAGCACGGGAAGACAAAGCCCACGCGCTCAGCGTCGCACACATCCGTGACGACCGGGGCGGAGCGCATCATCACAATGTCCGTATCGCCGAGAACTTTCGCGATGTTTCTGGCGATATCAAGGCAGTTGCCGCTGCCGGAGAAGCAATAGATATAGTTCTTGCTCATGTTATCGACTCCTTGTTTTTTATTCGCGGTTTAATAATAAACACATTGTAACACAAAAAAAGTTCTGGTACAATAGTTTCATAAATTGTAGAACAGAGGAGGGGCAAAATGTACCACATTAAGAGCGACAAGCGCGCCCGCTGCTCGTCGGACATGATATGCAGCGCCATGCTGCAAACGCTTGAGGAAAAGCCCTTTGAGGAGATAAGCGTCAGCGATATACAGCGCCGCTCAACGGTGAGCCGCTCCACCTTTTACAGACACTTTGACAGCCTTGAGGATGTGCTTGCACTGCTGTGCGACCGGGGCTTTGAGGAGATACTTTTAAACAGCGGAGAGAGCGTTCCCGCACCCGCCGCCATGCTGCATTATTGGTATACCCACGGCGAGCTGCTGGATGCGGTGGTCAAGGCGGGCAAGACAGAGATTTTCCGCGACAGCTTTTCCCGCAGCCTTGCAGCGACCCGGGCGGCGGAGCTTCTGGACACGGAGAGCCCGGAGTTTGACTACTTCACCTCAAGCATTGCTTATACCGTCATCGGCACGCTTGCCACATGGATACGCCGGGGCAGGCACGAGAGCGAGGAGCAGGTCATGCAGGCGCTGCTTAAGGCTTTTTCCGCGATGGATGTGCTGAACATTTTCCTGCTCAATTAGGTGAAAAACAAGGTTGCGCCGTAGTTTTAGATGGCTCTCACTTGCTTCCCCCTCCGGGGGGAGTGTCAAGACGCGAAGCGGCTTGACGATAGGGGGCATCTTGCGTGCAGCTTGGATGAAGCAAGGCCCCCTTCAGTCACGGCTGCGCCGTGCCAGCTCCCCCGAGGGGGCGCCAAGATTGGTGCGGTGCTTGCTTTAACGCTTCTGCTCACGGTTTGCACAAACTTCTTGCCTCCCTCGTCAGAGGGAGCCATTGGAGCGTGCAATTCTGACAATTAAGTTTTGAACGCGCCTGCGGGTGCAGCCAAAGGGGAACAAAGATTAGTGCGGTGCAGGAAGGGCTTGTCTGGTCTGAAAACGCCCTGCCACGATTACGCGGCAGGGCGTTTTGTTATATTTGCACGTTGAAAATCGAGTCGTCATTCTCCACCCAGTCGCTGACGGGGATGGTGCGGTAGGTGTCGGTGTCGGTGCGGATGACGACCTGCGCGATGCCGGCGTTTATAATCTGCCGCTTGCACATGGAGCAGCTCATCGCGTCATGCAGCAGCTCATTTGTCGCCGCGTCCCGGCCAACAAGGTAGATGGTCGCGCCGATCATGTCCCGGCGGGAGGCGGAGATGATAGCGTTTGCCTCGGCGTGGACGCTGCGGCAGAGCTCGTACCGCTCGCCGGAGGGGATGCGCAAAACCTCTCTCGTGCAGCCGCCCAGGTCAGAGCAGTTGCGCCGGCCGCGCGGTGCGCCGTTATAGCCGGTTGAGATTATCTCGTCATTTCTCACGATTATCGCGCCGTATTTTCTCCTCAGGCAGGTGGAGCGCTCCAGCACAGCGTCGGCTATGTCAAGGTAATAGTTCTGCTTGTCTCTGCGTTCATCCATTTTTCGGGCTCCTTTTTAATAGTTATATGTGTCAAAATCGTAGGTCACATTGTCATAGTGCTGATAGTCCGTGATATGCCGCCAGCAGGTGAAGGCCCGGCGGATGAGATAGTTGCGTTCTGTCTCGCGCCAGCCGCTGTCGCAGGAGTGGATATTGCCGTCATAATACACGAAGTTCGTGTCCGGGTACTGTTCCTGCCAGTAGTCCACGGTCTCACGGCTGATGCCGGAATATTTGACCATGACAAAGGTGATATCCGGCATGTTCGCGAGAAAATCCATGTCGGTGGCATAGTCGCAGTAGCAGAGGTTCAGGTCCTTCATCTTCGTAAGCTCGTTGAGGAAGCTGAAATCCTCCACGGCGTGGTTCATGAAAAACTCAAGGTAGATGAGGTTTTTCAGGTTGGCAAGGGGGCTCGCGTCCACAAGGTTGGGGTTGTCCGCGAGGATGAGAACCTCCAGCTCCTCAAGCTGGCCGATGAGTGTCAGGTCACGCACATCGTCATGCCCCAGATCCAGCGCCTTAAGATGCTTGCAGTATTTGAGCATGGGGTAGAGCTCCTCGTCGGTGAAGCGGTGGTAGTCGAGATCTCTCAGCGACGAGTAGCACTGGATATCCGTGCGGATATGAAAGCCGTCAAATATAAACGACCAGTACCACTCGGCCTCCGGGCGGATGGCGGAGTACCTGTCCAGGTCCTCAACGGTCGCGGGGGTGTCGATAACATCGACATATGTAAGCGCCGGAAGGTAGCGCAGAGCGTCCTCCAGCCCTTCGAGCTCGTTGACCTTCAGCTGCGTTGTCGTGTTGGGATAGCTCACGCCCTCAAACTCGTAGTTCCACAGCACCTCGCAGTCGGGCCGCGCCTCGTACAGCGCGAGCAGCGCCGCGTATTCCGTGCTGGCTGTGGCGTCCACCCGGCGGAGGGTGGGGATATCCGCAAGGGCGGCAATTTCGGCGGCGCTCTCACCTGTGACGGTATATTCGGTGATGGGTTCGGGCGTAGGCTCCGGTGTGGGCTCCGGCTCGGCGGCCTTGCCGCAGGCGCTGAGAAGCAGCGCGCACAGGGCCGCGAAGGTGACAAAGATGAGCTTAAAGCGGTTTGTCAAAATATCACTTCCTCTGAAATCATAAAAGAGTTTTCTTAATTTTAATATTGAAGCCGCGACTTGTCAATAAGCAGCGGAGCACGGAATATAGACATCCGGCGCAGAATAGCTATGGCTTTTTTGAAAAGAGCATGGTATAATCGGCTCATGGAAAGAAATTATCAAAAAGAACTGGACCGGATCATTCAAAAGCGCGGCAGCCGCTTTCCCCGTGTCCTGCTGCACAGCTGCTGCGGGCCATGCTCGTCGAGTGTGCTTGAATACCTGACAAAATATTTTGATGTCACCCTGCTGTGGTATAATCCCAACCTCTTCCCAAAGGAGGAGTTTGACCGCCGCTTTCAGGCCCAGGTGGAGCTTATTGAGAAGATGGGCCTTGCCGACAAGGTGAACATTATGGCCGAGCCCTGGAAGAGCGAGGATTACTATAAGCGCATAAAGGGCCTCGAGCAGGAGCCGGAGGGCGGCAAACGCTGCACGGAGTGCTTCCGTCTGCGCCTGCTGGAGACGGCACGCCTTGCAAAGCACTACGGCTATGACTATTTCTGCACCACGCTCACCCTCTCCCGCCATAAGGACGCCAAGCGCATAAACGAGATCGGCGAGGAGCTTGGCAGGGCCGTTGGCGTCAGCTGGCTGCCGTCGGACTTTAAAAAGCGCGGCGGTGAGCAGCGCTCCGTTGAGCTTACCACGCAGCACGGCATCTACCGCCAGATATACTGCGGCTGCGAGTTTTCGCTCCGCGGCGGGAAAAAGCCGGAGAACACTCAGCCTGCCACAGCAGACATAATGTAAAGTGACATGCTTTTGCCTGGGCTTTCGCTATCCCAAAGCCTCCCCTGTGTAAGGGGAGGTGGCAAAAATCTCTGATTTTTGACGGAGGGGTTGTTCTAAGCAAAATGGATTTTGTCCGGTGCAAATCTGAGCGAAAAGCGCTCACAGCCCCCTTCAGTCACGGCTGCGCCGTGCCAGCTCATCTCCGCGCCAAGCGCCGCTGCAAAGCGGCGGTTGCGCTCCGAAACGCGCCTGCGGGCGCAGCCAAAGGGGGCGCCAGGATTTTTATTACCAAACACAACAACCGGAAATATAACGCTAATGCAAACGAGTAAACGGAGAATAAATCCGCAAGATGCCTTGACGGTTTATTTGTAGTTTACGTCTAAAAAGAAAGGAGATAGCCATGAAAGTCAGAAAAGCCATAATCCCCGCGGCGGGTCTGGGCACACGGCTGCTGCCGAACACCAAGAGTATCCCCAAGGAGATGCTGCCGCTGGTGGACAAGCCCGTGCTCCAGTATATCGTGGAGGAGGCGGTGTCCGCCGGCGTGGAGGAGATTCTCATTATCACCAACCGCGGCAAGTCCCCCATTGAGGACTATTTTGATTACGCCCCTGACCTTGAATCCCGCCTGATTCAGGACGGCAAGGCGGATGAGGCCCGGACGGTCAGAGAAGTCGCGGATATGGCGGATGTGTTCTTCCTGCGCCAGAAGGAGACGAAGGGCCTGGGCCACGCGGTGTGGCGCGCCAAGAGCTTTGTGGGCGATGAGCCGTTTGCGGTGCTGCTGGGCGATGATATCATGCTCAGCGAAAAGCCCGTTCTCAAGCAGCTTGTGGAGGCCGCCGAGGAGCATAATTGCAGCGCTGTCGCCATTCACGAGGTGCCGGACGAGCTTATCGTCAAGTATTCCTCCGTGCGCCTTGACAAGCAGTACAGCGAGCGGGTGTACGCGATAGGCGACATGAACGAGAAGCCCACGCTGGATGAAAAGCTCTCAAATTTCGCCATTCTTGGCCGCTATGTGCTGACGCCAGCGGTGTTTGACATTCTGGGCCGCACCCCTCCCGGACGCAATAATGAGATTCAGCTCACCGACGGCATGAAGGAGCTTTGCAAAATTGAGCCGATGTGCGGCGTCGATTTTGAGGGCCAGCGCTATGACACCGGCAACCTCAAGGGCTATCTCGAGGCGATAATCGACTTCGCCCTTAAAAATAAGGAGGCCGGGGACTGGCTGCGCCAGTTCATCATCGACAAGGCAGACTTATTACGCAAGGGCTGATAAAAATGTTGACATTTCCATGAAAATGGAATAGAATAAAAACCGCAAAAATGGGTGCTGGGTTTTCCCGGCTGAGACAAAGTAATCGAGCTTTGAAACCATCGAACCTGATCCGGGTAATGCCGGCGTAGGAAACAGAGAACGGTGATTTTCCGCAGGTTCATTATATGGACCTGCGGTTTTTTATCTTCCTTTGTTTTCCAATCATTAAAGGAGGAAAAATTATGAACGAAACCAAAAAGAATTCCCATCTCAAGCTGCGCGCCCTGTGCGAGGGCGCGATCTTCGTGGCCCTGGCGCAGGTGCTGGGCTACATCAAGTTTTTTGAGCTGCCGCAGGGCGGCGCGATAAACATCGGCATGCTCCCCATCTTTCTCTACTGCGCCCGCTGGGGCTTTGGCCCCGGTATGCTTGCAAGCGTGGTGTACAGCGTCCTCCAGCTGCTGCTTGACGGCGCGTATGCCTTCGGCTGGCAGTCCATGATAGGGGACTATATCCTCGCCTTCTCCGTGCTGGGGCTGGCTGGACTTGTAAGCAAAAGGAAAAACGGATTTTTCATCGGCACGGTCATCGGCTGCTTCGCGCGCTTCGTCGTTGCGTATATTGTCGGGGCGACGGTCTGGGGCGAGTACATGCCGGAGAGCTTTTTCGGCATGACCATGACTACCCCCTGGTTCTATTCCGCAATATACAACGGCAGCTACATAGTGGTGGATATGCTGCTGTGCCTGCTCATCGGCGCGCTGCTGTGGAAGCCTTTGGGCAAGTATATCCGGGGTGAGGATCTGAAAAAAGCCTGACAAGGCGTTCTGTATTTTTTTTGTTGACAGGGAAGCCCAAAATAGTTTATAATCAATGCTCGGCAGCCTCTGCTGCCGAGCATTTTCAAGTCAACTACTTCGGCACGTTTTGGCAGACGTTGAATCCAACGCTTGCCGTGCCGATGTTGAGTATTGTGTACAAAAGAAAGGAGTGCAACGAAATGCTTCGTACCTATCAGCCCAAGAAGCTCCAGCGCAAGAAGGAGCACGGCTTCCGCAAGAGAATGAAGACTGCCAACGGCCGCAAGGTTCTCGCCCGCCGCAGAGCGAAGGGCAGAGCAAAGCTCAGCTACTGAGCAAGCCCTGTGAGCAGGTTAAGATGATGTTTTTTAGGGCGGAGAGATCCGCCCTTTAGGTGCATTACCCAAAAAGGAGAGAGTCGGCGTGAAGGCTGTATATACCTTGAAAAAGAACAGCGATTTCAGGCGGCTTTACTCCAAGGGCAAAAGCTGCGTCACGCCGTATATGGTGGTGTACTGCCGCCGCGCCCCCGTGCCCCAGGGCCGGGTGGGCTATACGGTGTCAACAAAGCTTGGCGGCGCCGTCACGCGAAACCGTGTGCGCCGCAGGCTCAGAGAGATATACAGGCTCAATCTCCCCACTCTCAAGGCGGGGTATGACCTTATCATAGTCGCAAGAGGACGGAGCGTCGGCGCGAAGTATCAAAGCCTCAATGCCGCTTTCCTGTCCGCCTGTGACCAGCTCGGTATATTAAGGGAGGCGGACACATGAAAAAGCTCATGCTCGCCGCTATCCGCTTTTACCGGCGCTATATCTCCCCGGCCCGGCCGCCCTGCTGCCGCTTCATTCCTACCTGCTCCCAATACGCGCTTGAGGCCATTGAAAAATACGGCGCCCTCAAAGGAGGGTGGCTGGCCCTGAAGCGCCTGTGCTGCTGCCATCCGTTTTATCACGGCAAAAGGCAGATGTACGACCCTGTTCCCTAAGGGCAATCGAGAAAAAATCGCTTGACAATTTATTCTTCGTTTGCCTGAAATGCCCGAAAAACCGGGCAGTCTACGCAGAGAACTAAAGAACTGAGGAATTATCTATGTGGGCAACAATTACTAAACCCTTCGCATGGTTGATGGTCAAGCTCTATGAGCTGACCGGAAACTACGGGTTTGCCGTCATCCTCTTCGCACTGGCGGTAAACATTATCCTCTGCCCCTTCATGGCAAAGAGCAAAAAGAGCATGATGCGCTCCACCCGTCTCCAGCCCGAAATTGAGGAGCTGCAAAGACGGCATGAGGGCAACCCTCAGAAGCTCAACACGGAGATGCAGAAGCTCTACAAGGAGGCCGGCGTCAACCCCATGTCCGGCTGCCTGTGGTCGCTCATTCCCTTCCCCATACTCATCGCCCTGTACAGCGTTGTGCGTCAGCCCTTGACGCGCATGATGTTTGTGGCGCAGGAGTTTGTCACCACCTTGCAGGACTATTTTGTCAGCGCGGGCCTGTATACCATCCCCGAGAAGGCCAACGCCTATTTTGAGATAGCCCTCACCAAGCTGACCCACGATAACTGGGCCGCCGTTCAGGCAGACCTCGCCGGAAAGCTCGACCCCCGGCTGCTGGATATCGACTTCAGCTTCCTGGGCCTCAATCTGGGCGACCAGCCGCGCTGGAATTTCTTCCTGCACACCGACTGGAGCGACAGCTCCATCTGGCTTCCCGCTCTGGGCCTGTTCCTGATTCCGTTTATCTCCGCTGCTCTTTCCTGGCTGAGCATGAAGATAAGCAACATGACAAACCCCACCACCTCCGCCAATGCTCAGGCCGCGGCTCAGATGAAGACCATGAATCTCATTATGCCGCTGATGAGCGTGTGGATCTGCTTTGTCATGCCCGCCGCCATGGGTATCTACTGGATAGCCAACAGCGTTTTCGGCATAGCGCGTGATTACATCCTCACCAAGCACTACAAGAGAAAGCTGGACATCGAGGATGCCGAGCGCATCGCCAAGCGCAGCCAGCGCGAGAAGGAGATCGAGGAAAAGCGCCTTGAGACCGAGCGCCTGCGCGCCGAGGGCAAGACCGAGAAGAACGTCAACACCAGCAAGAAGAAGATTCAGGCCAGCGAGAAGCAGAAGGCCGACGAGCGCAAGGCCGCCCTTGAAAAGGCCGAGCGCGCCGCCCGCCGTGAGCGCCTTGGCATAGAGCTGGAGGAGAAGCCCGCCTCTCAGGTGGGTAACCGCCGCTACGCCCGAGGCAGAGCCTATGTGCCTGACCGCTTCACCAATCCCGACGAGGCCGAGGCCGCCACTGCCGCCGCCGCTGCCGAGTCTGAATTTGCCGAGTCTATCGACGAGACAGTTGAGGATGATGTGATCATCCCCGCCGCCGAGGCCGCAGATGCCGGGCAGACCGAGTCTGCCGCGCAGGAGAGCGCCCCTGACGGAACTGACGAATAATAGGAGAAAAATTCAATATGATAAAAACCTTGGAAAAAACCGCCCGCACCGAGGACGACGCGATTGCCGCCGCCCTTGCGGAGCTGGGTCTTGACCGGGACGAGGTCTCTGTTGAGATTCTCGAGCGCGCCAAGTCCGGTTTCCTGGGCATCGGCGCATCCCCGGCGGTTATCCGCGTGAGCTATGAAGTGCCCGACGAGGTGCCGGCGGAAGAGCCCGCCCCTGCCCCTGCCGCGGCCGCCGCAGCTCCCGTGGACGAGAACGCGGACTATGCCGCCGTGCGTGAGTTTCTCGGCGGTCTGCTTTCGCGCATGGGCGTGAAGGCACAGATAAGCATCGCTCCCAGAGACAACGGCGGCATCAGCGTCAATCTCTCCGGGGACGGTATGGGCGCAATCATCGGCAGACGGGGCGAGACCCTTGACGCCATCCAGCACCTGACCAACTACGCCGTCAATCACGGCAGCGAAAAGCACCTGCACATCAGCGTGGACGCGGAGAACTACCGCAGCAAGCGCGAGGAATCGCTCACAAAGCTTGCCGAGAAGATGGCGGAGAAGGCCATCAAGTATAAGCGCTCTATGGCTCTCGAGCCGATGAACTCCTACGAGCGCCACGTTATCCACACCGCCTTGCAGGATTATGAGGGCGTGACCACCAGCTCCACCGGCGTTGAGCCTAACCGCCGCGTGGTGGTGTCCTATGTGCGGCCCGACCCCAACAGCGGCAAACCCCAGAGCCGCGAATGGGCTTGAGTATAATCTGAACAAACGGAGGTCTTTGTTATGTTTTTTAAGAAAGTACAGAAGGCTCTTGCAAGCCAGTTTGAGATCGATGAAGATCAGATAACTCTTGACACCAACATCGTTGATGATCTGGGCGCGGATTCTCTGGATGTGGTGGAGCTCATCATGGCGCTTGAGGACGAGTTTGGCATCTCCATCTCTGATGAGGACGCAACCGAGCTCACTACCGTGCGCGCAATAGTTGAGTATCTGGAGAGGATTCATTGATTTAATCGAAAAAGCCCCGCTCGGCGGGGCTTTTTTGCTGCTTATGCAGGCTTTTAACGTGGCAACTTGCTTCCACGGAGGGGGCGCCGAGAAAAAACGCAAATGCGCGGCAGGTGTTCTGCGAACAAAACTGCGGAAGATGAAATCGAAGAGCCTTTATACAAAACAATGGCGAACCCGAGTGGGTTCGCCATTGTTTTTTTACCACTTATTTTCAACCTTTTCCGCAAAGCCGGGGAAGTCCTTGACCTCGATGGCCTTCCCGTCGTCCAGCACGGCGCGGCCGGTGAAGCGGCCAAAGACCTGGTGCTGGTCGGACTTGATGAGCTTTACGTCGGTGCAGGCGGCCCTGTCCATCACGGGAACAAAATCCATCTCAAAGCGCCCATCGTCGGAGGTGAATTTCCAGGGGGACATGAAATCCTTTTCATCACCGGGGATGTGGAATCTGACCTCGCTGAGCTTATGGGCCTTGCCGTTATAAAAGAGCATATTTTCGCTGGCGGCGGAGGTGTCGCCGAAGCCGTAGCCAATGTTCCAGCCGAAGGGTACCCCATCCACCTGATAGGAGGCGCTGCCCCAATACCATGTGTTGTGATAGGTCCACACGCCGCGGCCCCAGTCGAGCACGGCGAAGCTGTCTGCCGGGTCAAACTCATAGACCCTGCCGCCGTAGATAGCGCGGCCGCTGGCGCGCATACAGTTTATCTTCTGGTTATAGTAGAAATGACCGGCCTTTTCAAAGGGCGTGCAGATTACCATGCTCTCCTCCGGCTCATCGGTAAGCTCAATACGGGCGGAAAAATCCCCCTCCGGACCGAGGCCCTTCATCTTGGCCATGAGCACGCGCCTGCCGTCCCCATCGTTGAGAAAGGCCAGCGAGTGATGCTTGCCGCTGTGGCGCACATCGCCGCGCGCGGAGCTCTCCGGCATGCTGAGCCTGCCGAGCGGCATGAAGCTCATCGGGCTTTTGGTGAGGTTTATGCCGCGCTCAAAATCCAGCAATGACACGGAGTCGAGCCCCATATAGCCGTTATCGTCGATCGTAAATGCGACGGCGAAGCGGCCATTGCTGACAAGGTAATAGTCCCACTCCTTTATGCGCGTGGGGCTGACCTTTATATCCGCGCGGCGGTACACCGGCAGCAGCTTTTTAGCAAAGCCCGCCTGACGGAGGTTGCCGTTTTCATCCAGCAGGGGAGCGGCGGAAGTAATTTCGTTCTGCATAAAAAACTCCTTATGTGCGCTTCAAGCGCCGTATATCCTGCCCGACAAAGGGCAGGGCGATAAATTCACCCTCGATGCGGGAGCTTATCTGCGGGCTGTACCGTTTTTCAAGCTCCTCAGAGCTGAGATTGGTGCTGATAACAGTCCTCAAGCCCTGATTGAGCCGGGTGTTAATGAGTGTGTACAGCGCGCTCTGGGAAATGGGCGTCAGCATCTCGGTGCCCAAATCGTCAAGAATCATAAGATCGCATGAGAGCATACGCTTGACGCGGGTGTCGGCGGCCTGAGCTTCCGATGCGTCCCGGGAGAATTTCTGCCGCTCAAAAGCGTCCAGCGCGGCGGCAGCGGTGTCATAGCACACGGAGCAGCCCTTTTTCGCGACCACCCGGGCGATGCAGGCGGAGAGATAGGTCTTGCCAAGGCCGGTTCCGCCCTGAAGCAGGAGACTGCCGGACACATTCGGAAAATTCTCCGCAAAGCGCAGGCAGCCGGAGTAGGTCGCCTGCATGACGTCCCGGGGGCTGATGCCGGAGGCCATAGGGACGCTGCCGTAATAGCTCAGGTCAAAGCGCTCAAAGCTCTCGTCCCCGGTTTTTAAGAGCGTTCCCAGCTCCTTTGTAAGCTCCGCGTTATAGAGCTTCTCGAGACAGGAGCAGACTCCGCCCTGATATGTGCCGCTGTCGCGGCATTTGGGGCAGGAATAAATCTCGTCAAGATAATCAAGGCCGAAGCCGTGCTCCACCAGCGCCTCGCCCCGGCGCTGCTGAAGCTCAAGATTGCTCTGCCTGAGCCTATCCAACTCCTCGCCGAGCTTTGGGCTTTTGGACACCGTCAGGCGCACAAGCTCCGCCATCTGGCGGCGAAGCTGAAGGTCATACTCCCGTATTTCCGGGGCAATAGCGTAGACTCGCTCAGTGCGGCGGCGCTGCTCCGCCCGGTTATCCTCCCGCCGCCGCTCGAGCACATCCCGCGCCCGGGCAAGCAGCTTTCCATCGTAGGCCATGGGTTACAGCCTCCTAACTCCTTAAATCTTATCCACAAGGGAGCGCAGCCTGTCAATGTCGATAGGCTTGTCCCCGGCAGATTTTACGGGCTTTGTCTGCCCCTTGCGGGGCGGGTCCTCCCGCTCTATCTCCTCCACCGTGTGCAGGTTTTTGCTCTGCCAGGATTGGAGGATTTTGTTCATATACGGCCACTTGAGAGCGCCGGTGTTGAGAACCGTCCTGTCATAGGCGAGGGCTATAACGCCCTCGTCAAAGCCCATGTCGAGCCATGAAGAGATGAACCTCTCCTCCGAGGCACTCAGGTCCCGGCCGGAGATGCCGAGGGCCGATTTCACACTGCCAACGACGCTGCGCCGCTCACGCCGGGAGCGGATATATTCCTCCGCCTGCTCAAGCGTCATTATCTCGCGGTTTATCCAGGTGTATGCCTCTTTCTCGATAAATCTAGCGCTGGGGCGGCGGGGCTTTGAATCGTCCGAGCTTCCCCGGCGGCTCTCGCAGATCTCCCCGCAGTAATACAGCAGCTCCACAATGACCTCCACCGGCAGGCCGAGATAATCATAGATGCCGAAGAGCACGCGCATATCGGCACCGGAGAGCTTTTTGCCCATGACCTTCGCGGCCTCATCGAGAACGAGGGTGAAGCCCGCGTCCTTTGCCGAGCGGCGGCTTATCTCCTCCGCCGTGTACTGGGGCAGCTCCTCCGCCGCGTCTACGACCGGGGCAGGGGCGGAGCTTTGAGCGGGGGCCGCGCCCGCGATGGGCAGAAGCCCCATGCGGCGGAGCTTCTCCTCCGCGTCCTCCATCTGGCGCAGGGTGCGGCAGAGCCTGCCCGCCGCCTGCTCAAGCTCCCCGCCCTCATGGCTGAGGAAGAGATAGAGCAGCGCTGCGTCCCCGTCATGGGCGGAGATGAGCTTTTCCGCCGCGGCGGGGGATATCAAGTTTTTGCCGTTTTCCTGCTGCATATTACGATTCATCCTGTTGAAGTCAAAAAATTCATAAAAAATAATTTACAGAAAATTTCTTACAGATGCAATTATATCACCAAAATTAACTTGTCGCAATAGGCAGGTATGTGGTACAATACAGGATGTATTATAGTGCGGCTTGCGCCCAAAGGGCGCAAGCGCGATATTAGGAGTATACAGACAGATGTTAGAGCTGCTATCACCGGCGGGCTCCCCCGAGGCGGTCATTGCCGCCGTTCAGAACGGAGCCGACGCCGTATATCTGGGTATGGGAAATTTCAACGCCCGCCGCGGGGCGAAGAATTTTTCCGATGAGGAATTTGAAAAAGCCGTGCGCTACTGCCGGATAAGGGGCTGCAAGGTCTATGTGACGCTCAACACCCTTATAAACGACCGGGAGATAGAGAGCGCGGTAGACGCGGCGCGTCTTGCCTCCGCCATGGGAGCTGACGCGATATTGGTGCAGGATCTGGGGCTTGCCAGAGCTGTCAGGGCGGCGCTGCCGGATATCCCGCTCCACGCCAGCACCCAGATGAGTATTCACAACCTCGCCGGGGTCCAGGCCGCGGCGGATATGGGCTTTACCCGCGCGGTGCTCGCAAGGGAGCTGAGCCTTGAGCAGATAAGGTTTATCACCCAGAACGCCAGCATTGAGACGGAGGTCTTTGTCCACGGGGCTCTCTGCTTCTGCCACTCCGGCCAGTGCTACATGTCGAGCCTTATCGGCCGGCGCAGCGGCAACCGGGGCATGTGCGCCCAGCCCTGCCGCATGGAATACAGTCTCGGCGGCAGAATGGACGACCACCCCCTGTCCTTGAAGGACAACTGCCTTGTCGAGCGACTCCAGGCGCTGGAGGACGCGGGCGTCGCCTGCGTGAAGATAGAAGGGCGCATGAAGCGCCCGGAGTACGGCGCCATAGTCACCGGCATTTACTCCCGCGCGATAAAGGAGCACCGCAAGCCCACCGAGGAGGAGATGCACCAGCTTGAGATGGCCTTCTCCCGCAAGGGCTTTACTCAGGGCTATTTTGACGGGGATAAAAAGGACATGTTCGGCACAAGGCAGGAGAGCGAAGGGGACACCGAGAAGATGTTCACCACCGCCAGAAAGGCCTATGCGGACGGGGAGCTTCGCCGTGTGCCCGTGCATTTTTACACGGTCGCCCAGAAGGGCGAGCGGATAAAGGCCATCGCCTTTGATGATGACGGCAACAAGGCTGTCGCCTTCGGCCCGGTGCCCGAGCGGGCGAAAAAGCAGGGCCTTACCGAGAGCTATCTCACCGAGCAGATGTTCAAGACCGGCGGCACGCCCTATAACTGCGTTGAAAACAAGGCTATGGCGGAGCCGGGGCTGTACCTGCCCGCGGCGGAGATAAACGAGCTTCGCCGAAAGCTCATCTCCCAGCTCTCCGAGCACCGCGCCCAGCCGCCGAAGCGCCGCAGCGGGCGCATACCGCCGATGCCGAGAAATATCCCGACTATCGCGGACCCTGCCATAATTTTCCAGGTGCGCACGGAGGAGCAGCTCACGCCCGAGCTTGCCGCGCTCAAGCCTGATTATATCTACGTTCCCGCCCTACTGATGGCGCAGCGCTTTGACCTTATGCGCCCGTATATCGATAACGGCGTGCACCTTTGCGCGGTGCTGCCGCGGGTCATTACGGACGATCAGGCCAAGGAGGTCCATTCCGCGCTCGAAAAGCTCCGCGGCTATGGGGTGACGGAGGCGCTCGTCGGCAACCTCGGCCATGTGTTCATGGCCCGCAGCGCCGGGATGAGCCTTCGCGGCGATTTCGGCCTCAACAGCTTCAATTCCCACAGCCTTGAGGTTTTGAAGCAGGCGGGCTTTATCTCCGCAACGGCCTCCTTCGAGCTGCGCATGGCGCAGATAAAGGATATGCAGAAGCCGCTGGACACCGAGATGATTATTTACGGAAGGCTGCCGCTGATGGTGTCCGACCAGTGCGTTATAAGGCACAGCGCGGGCCGCTGCAACTGCCAGACGCCCGGCCAGCTTGCCGACAGAATGGGCTCCGTTTTCCCGGTCGTGAAGGAATTTGGCTGCCGCAACGTGATTTATAACGCCCATAAGCTCTATATGGCGGACAGAAAAGAGGATCTTTACTCCGCCGGGCTTTGGGGCCTGCGCATGATGTTCACCACCGAGAGCGCCAGAGAGTGCGTCGAGGTCGCGAAGGGGCATCTGGGCCTTTCCGATTATAAGCCCAATGTGCTCACGCGCGGGCTTTACTATCGTGGAGTTGATTGATCAAAATGAGCATTGTTCTTGCCTCCGGCTCACCCAGACGGCGCGAGCTTATGGAGATGCTGGATGTAAAAGATTTGGTTATTATCCCCGCAAAGGGCGAGGAAAAGCCGCCCGAGGGCGTGGGGCCGGGAGAGCTTGTGATGGCTCTCGCCTCGGCTAAGGCCCGGGAGGTTGCCGCCGCGAGAGCGGCGGGGGACACCGTCATCGGAGCGGACACTATTGTCTGGGTCGATGGCCGGGTGCTTGGAAAGCCCCATTCCGAGCAGGAGGCCGGGCAGATGCTCCGGCTGCTCTCCGGCAATGTGCACGAGGTGTACACCGGGGTGTGCCTGATAAAGGACGGGGAAGAGAGCTGCCAATTTGATGTGACGAGGGTGCGTTTTCGCCCGCTGAGCGAGCGGGAGATTGCCGCCTACATCAAAACCGGCGAGCCTATGGATAAGGCGGGCGCTTACGGCGCCCAGGGAAAGGCCGCGCTGTTTGTGCAGAGCATAGAGGGGGACTTTTTTAATGTTATGGGTCTGCCGCTGTGTATGCTTGGTGAAATGTTAAAACAACGGGGCGTGGAGGTATTGTGATAAATAACAATACCTGATTAAAAACGGCGTGCCGCTCGCCGCAAAAGCGGCAACCGCGGCACATGCCGAAAATCTCCATTTAGCCGCATATGGAGGTTTTTAATTCCCGTTTGTGCTGTCGGAATGTGGCTAAATGGAGATTACTATGAAAGAATATCTGCGCAAAAACGGAGTCCGCATGGGCATTATCGTGGCGGCGGTCGCGCTTATCATCGCCATCAGCGCCATTGCCCGCGGCGGTGGGACGAGCTTTATTCAGAACGTGACCGGGATAGTCAAGGCCCCGATTCAAAAGGTTCTCAGCTCTGCGGTCAACCGCTTTGACACTATTTACGGCTACCTCTTCGAGTATGACTCGCTGCGGGCGGAAAATGAATCGCTGCGCTCCCAGCTTGCCGACGCGCAGCAGTCCGCCCGTGACGGCATAGCCGCATCGGAGGAGAATGTTCTGCTGAGAGAGCTGCTGAATCTGCGTGAAAAGCACACGGATTATGAGTTTGAATCCGCCAAGGTGGTTTTGTGGTCGTCGTCCAACTGGTCATCCTCCTTCACCATCTCCAAGGGCGCGAGCAGCGGCATTGAGATGGGCGACCCCGTTGTGACCGAGTACGGCGTGCTCGTCGGTCAGGTGACGGAGCTCGGTGAGACCTGGGCCACCGTCAGCACGGTTATTGACGTTGACATGAGCGTCGGCGCCTTCGTCGGCGTCGGAGGCAGCTCCGGCATGGTGGTGGGCGAATTTGCCCTCATGAAGGATAAGACCGCAAAGCTCACCTTCCTCGCTGACGGCGCGCAGATATATAAGGACGATGAGGTGCTGACCTCCGGCTCCGGCGGCGGCTTCCCGGCGGGCCTGCTTATCGGCACCATCTCCAGCGTCCAGACCGAGGCCGGCGGCCAGATTGAATACGGCATTGTTGAGCCCGCCTGCGACCTTGATTCGCTGGTGCAGGTTTTTGTGATAAAGAGCTTTGAAGTGGTGGAGTAATTTTGAAAGAAATTTTCAAAAAAGTAAATATAAAGCGGACGCTTAAATACGCCCTGTATATGCTCCTTGCCCTTCTGTGCCAGAACACGCTCTTTACCCAGCTGCGCATAGCGGGCGCCTGCCCGATGTTCCTGCCGGCAGTGGCTATCGCCGTGGGCATGTTCGAGGGGGCAAGCTGGGGCGCGGTGTTCGGGCTCATTATGGGCATATTCGCGGACATGGCCTTTGTGGAAAACACCGTTTTGTTCACGGTGCTTTTCCCGGCGCTGGCCTTCGCGTCGGGCTTCGTGGCGCATTTTTTCCTCAACAAGCGCTTTTTCGCCTTCATGGCGGCGGCCTTTGCCGGGCTTTTGATAACCGCCCTTGTCCAGATGTTGGGCACCGCCTCGGCCGACGGCTTTTCAACCGCCATGCTGCCCACCGTCGCGCTGCAAACCCTGTGGTCCCTGCCGCCTGCCGCTCTCGCTTATTTTCCGCCCGCCAAGTGGATTGAGTGATGAACGAACGGCGCAACGAAAGGATAAGCAATGAATAACAGAATTATAAAACCCTCCAGACGCACGGCCATGATTGTTATTGTGCTGCTGGCGCTGGCGGTGTATCTTGTGTTCCTCTACCAGCTCCAGATAATTGAGGGCGAGGAATATTACAGCCGGGATGATGCTGTCAGCACCTCCGAGTCGCCCATCACCGCCGCGAGAGGCAATATTCTCGACCGCTACGGCAGAATAATGGTCAGCAACAAGGAGTGCTACAACCTTGAGATCGATATAGACAAGCTCTTCGCTAACGATGACCCGAACGCCGTTATCCTTGAGCTTGTGGAGATGGTGCAGAGCTTTGGCGATGATTATATCGACGACCTGCCCATCACGATGACCCCGCCTTTTGAGTATGACGCGAACATGACCGAAATCCAGCGCACCATGCTCAAAGCCTACTTTACCGACAGGGGCAAAGCGCTGCCCGAAAACCCGACGGCGGTGGAGCTTTTGAGCTATATGCGCACAAGGTATGATATAGATAACTCCTACACCGCCGAGCAGATGCGCATTATCGCCGGTATCCGCTACTCCATAAACGTCCGCTACTCGATAAATACCGCGGACTATATATTCGTTGAGGATGCCTCCATGCAGCTCATTTCCGCCATCATGGAGAATAAGCTCGTCGGCATCGAGGTCAGGCGCGCCTATGTGCGTGACTTCAACACAGATTACGCCGCGCACCTGCTGGGCTACGTCGGCCTGATGACGGAGGAGGAGTTTGAAAAATACTCCCTGATGAAATACGCAAATGACGCCATGGTCGGGAAGGACGGCGTGGAGTACGCCTTTGAAAGCTATCTCCACGGGGCGGACGGGACCGTCGTCGAGACGCGCAACAGCTCCGGAACCATCCTGAGCACCGTCTACACTGAGGAGCCGGAGCCCGGCAACCACGTGTACCTGACAATCGACCTTGCCCTTCAGGAGCAGGTCGAGCGTATCCTCTCCAACGGCGTCCAGCAGCTCAAGGAGCTGGTGGAGCAGAAGAAGGGCGAGGCTCAGCTCCGCGGCGAGGAGATCGACCCCGAGTTTAAGGATGAGATAACCGGCGCCGCCATCGCTGTGGTGGACGTCAAGACCGGTGAGCCGCTGGCTCTGGCGAGCTGGCCCAGCTTCAATGCCTCATCTATCATTGAGGACTATCAGGAGCTCATGGAGACACCGAATGCGCCGCTGTTTAACCGGGCGCTGATGGGCGCTTACGCCCCCGGCTCCACCTTCAAGCCCTGCACGGCCATTGCCGCCCTGAATGAGGGTGTTATAAATACCGAGGATAAGATCGACTGCGAGGGCGTGTTCACGAAGTACGCCGCCGCGGGCTACTCGCCTGAGTGCTGGATCTGGAACGCGGGCAAGGGCGAGCATTACACCCACGACGCGGACAATGTGACCGACGCTATAAGAGACTCCTGCAACTACTTTTTCTATACCATCGGCGACAAGGTCGGTATAGACCATCTGGAGGAGGCGGCCCATGCCTTCGGCCTCGGCGAGGCCACGGGCATTGAGCTTGTGGAAACCAGGGGCAACATGGCAAACCGCCGCAACCACGTGGATTACGCGGGCACCGAGTGGCGTCAGGGCGACGCGCTGCAGGCCGCTATCGGCCAGTCGGACAGCGTGTTCTCTCCCTTGCAGCTTGCTGAATACTGCGCCGTTGTCGCAAACGGCGGTACGCGCCATTCCGCCTCAATTCTCAAGGCTGTGCGCAGCTTTGATTACAGCGAGAAGATCTATGAGCGTGAGCCGGAGGTGCTGAGCGTTGTGGAGTCGGCGGACTATAACTGGGCGGCCATCCATGACGGCATGTGGGAGGTGCTTCACAACTGGGAGCACAACGGCACCAACGCCAAGATCTGGGCAGACTGCGCATGGGATGTGGCCGGCAAGACCGGCACCGCTCAGAAGGGCGAAAAGATAGCAAACGACGGTATCTTCATGTGCTACGGCCCCTTTGACGATCCGCAGATCGCCATCGCCGTGGTCGTAGAGCGAGGAACCTCCGGTGCTTCCGTGCAGTTCATGGCGCGGCAGATAATGGATGTTTACATCAATCTCTGCCAGTATACTGACACATCCGAGCCGGAAATGGCGCTTTTGAAGTGATTTTTGGCTTGCAGTTTGGACAAAGTGTTATTATAATAGGACGGCAAAAAATAGACGACAAAAACCTCCCCCTTACACAGGGGAGGCTGTAATAGTTTGATTTCAGAAGATTTTAGGACGGGGGATTTTTAAATGAACATTGCATTGATGGCACACGACAGAAAAAAAGAGCTTATGGTTCAGTTCTGCATCGCCTATTGCGGTATTTTGGCGGAACATTCCCTCTGCGCCACCCATGTGACGGGCAAGCTGGTTTCCGAGGCAACAGGCCTGCCCATAACCCTGTATCTGCACGCGGATCAGGGCGGCGCCCAGCAGATCGGCGCGCGGCTGTCTTTTAACGAGATAGACCTTGTGCTGTTCTTCTGCGACCCGGCAAACCCCAAGGGCTTTGACGATATCAACAAGATCGAGCGCCTGTGCGACCAGTACCAGATACCATTTGCCACCAACGCCGCCACGGCGGAGGTGCTTGTGCAGGGCCTGCGCCGGGGCGATCTCGATTGGCGCAACATCGTCAATCCCCAGAAGAGATAAGAACACCACCCCTTGACTCCCCTTTCGCAAGGCTGCATCCGCAGAGGCGTTTTAGGGAACAAGAACAAAATTTGCACAATTCAAAGGCTCCCCTGCGTAAGGGGAGCTGTCGCGCAGCGACTGAGAGGTCGTAAAAAGTGAAATTAACACAATCTGAAATCGTTACTGCAAAAGACGACCTCTCCGACAAAAATCAAAGATTTTTGCCACCTCCCCTTACGAAGGGGAGGCTTTAAGCGGTGCGCTGCAACAAATGAAAAGAGGTTAAATTCAATGTCCAAGGTAACGCCGCGCACGCTCTCCGGATTTATGGAGCTGCTGCCGGAAAAGCAGATGAAAATGGAGCGTATGCTCGAGGCCCTGCGCCGAAGCTACTCTCTCTATGGCTTTACGCCGCTGGATACCCCCATCATCGAGAGCGCCCAGGTGCTGCTTGCCAAGGGCGGGGGAGAGACGGAAAAGCAGATATACCGCTTCCAGAAGGGAGAGAGCGATCTTGCGCTGCGCTTTGATCTGACCGTGCCGCTGGCAAAGTACGTCGCGGCGCACTATGGAGAGCTGTGCTTCCCCTTCCGCCGCTATCAGATAGGCAAGGTCTACCGCGGTGAGCGCGCACAGCGCGGGCGTTTCCGGGAGTTTTATCAGGCCGATATCGACATCATCGGCGACGGGAAGCTCGACATTATAAACGAGGCGGAGATTCCCGCTGTTATCTACAACACCTTCAAGACCCTCGGCGTGAGCAGATTTAAGATTAAGGTCAACAACCGCAAGCTCTTAAACGGCTTTTATGCCATGAACGGCATGGCCGAGCGCGCGGGCGACATTATGCGCACCGTGGACAAGCTCGACAAGATTGGCGAGGAGAAGGTAAAGCAGCTGCTTATTGACGAGGTGAAGCTCCTGCCCTGCAAGGCGGAGAATATTCTCGACTTCATGGCCATCAAGGGCAGCAACGCCTACGTGCTCGAGCGCCTGAAGATGTACACCGGCGTGGACGAGACCTTTGACAAGGGCTATGAGGAGCTTTTGGCGGTGACGGAGCATCTCGCGGCCTTCGGTGTGCCGGAGGAGAACTTCGCCGTTGACCTCACCATCGCGCGCGGGCTTGACTACTACACGGGCACCGTGTACGAGACCGAGCTTCTTGACCACCCGGAGATCGGCTCCGTCTGCTCCGGCGGGCGGTATGATAACCTCGCGGGGTATTATACGGATAAGCTCCTGCCCGGCGTCGGCATCTCCATTGGCCTGACAAGGCTTTTCTACGTGCTCGACGAGCAGGGCCTTCTGTCCGATGAGCCTGTGAGCGCGCCCTGTGACGCACTGGTCATTCCCATGACCGACGATATGAGCAGCGCGGCGGCCGCGGCGACCGCGCTTCGGGGCGGCGGTGTGCGCACCCAGCTATACGGTGAGCAGAAGAAATTCAAAGCTAAAATGAGCTATGCCGATAAGATAAAGGTCCCCTTCGCGGTGCTTATCGGCGAGGATGAAATAAAAGAGGGTCTGCTCTCCGTAAAGGATATGCAGACCGGCAATCAGCAGAAGCTCAGCCCCGAAGAGGCGGCTGAATATATCAGGCAGAGCGTTGACGGGAGAAACAGCGCCCCGCTGATAAAAGAAGAGTAGGAGGCAAATATAATGTTTCAGTCCCGGACGCATAATTGCAACGAGCTTCGCCTTGAAAACGCGGGCGAAAAGGTAAAAATAGTCGGTTGGATGGAGAATGTCCGCGAGGTTGGCAGCAACTTCGCCTTCGTCGTCGTACGTGATTTTTACGGCACGACCCAGGTCGTCATTGAGGACGAAAAGCTCATGGAGCAGATAAAGGGCATCAATAAGGAGTCCACCATCTCTGTCACCGGCACCGTGCGCGAGCGCGCGAGCAAGAACCCCAAGCAGACCACCGGCGATATCGAGATAGTCCCCGACAGCATCGAGGTTCTCGGACGCTGCCGCTATAACGAGCTGCCCTTTGAAATCAACCGCAGCCGCGAGGCGGATGAGTCCATGCGCCTTAAATACAGGTATCTCGACCTTAGAAACCCCGCCGTGAAGAAGAATATCATTCTCCGCTGCAACGTCGTCTCCGCCCTGCGGCAGGCCATGACCGAGCACGGTTTTCTTGAGATAACCACCCCCATCCTCACCGCATCCTCCCCCGAGGGCGCGAGGGACTATCTTGTTCCCGCCCGCAAGCACCCCGGCAAGTTCTATGCCCTGCCCCAGGCCCCGCAGCAGTTCAAGCAGCTGCTGATGACCTCCGGCTTTGACAGATATTTCCAGATTGCCCCCTGCTTCCGTGATGAGGACGCGCGCGGCGACCGCTCCCCCGGCGAGTTTTATCAGCTCGACATGGAGATGGCCTTTGCCACGCAGGACGATGTTTTTGCCGTCCTTGAGGACGTTCTGCCCCCGATTTTCGCAAAATACGGCACGTATGATATAGCCTCCTCCGCGCCCTTCAAGCGCATCCCCTATCTTGAGGCCATGGAGAAGTACGGCTCGGATAAGCCTGACCTTCGCATTGACCTTGTGGTGGAGGACATTACCGACCTCTGCGGCGGGACGGAGTTTGGCCCCTTTGCTGAGGGCAACACCGTCAAGGCCATCGTCGTCACCGACTGCGACATGACCAGAAAGAATATCGACAAGCTCTGCGCCGATGTTGAGGTACAGTCCGGCTGCAAGCCCTTCTGGTTCAAGGTGGATGAAAACGGCGCCCTTGCGGGCGGCGTTGCGAAGTTCCTCGCTGACAGAGTGGACAAGCTCACCGAGCGGCTGAGCCTCAAGCCCGGCTGCCTTGTCGGCGTCGCCGCGGGCAAGAAGAATGCTGCCGTAAAGACCGCGGGCGTCATGCGTAAAATGCTCGGCGCCGCCGTCCCCGGCCATATGGACAAGGAGCGGTACGAATTTTGCTGGATAGTGGACTTCCCGATGTACGAGATCGGCGAGGAGTCCGGCGAGCTTGAATTTTGCCACAACCCGTTCTCCATGCCCTCCGGCGGGCTGGATGTGCTGCTCAAGGCCGAGAGCGGGGAGATCGACCCCCTGAGCATCACCGCCGACCAGTACGACCTGGTCTGCAACGGTGTGGAGCTCTCCTCCGGCGCTGTGCGTAACCACGACCCGGAGATTATGATAAAGGCCTTTGAGCTTGTGCGCCTTGGCGAGGAGGATGTCAAAAAGAAGTTCCCCGCCATGTATAACGCCTTCTGCTACGGCGCGCCCCCTCACGCGGGCATCGCTCCGGGAGTTGACCGCATGGTCATGCTCCTCGCCGGGGAGGACAGCATCCGCGAGGTCATACCCTTCCCGATGAACAAGAACGCGCAGGATGTGCTCATGGGCGCTCCCTCCACCGTGGAGCAGAAGCAGCTTGACGAGCTGCATATCGCAATTGTCGAGGATAAAGAATAAACCATCGAAAACCCAGAGTAGGCTCTGGGTTTTCTGCTAATGGAGGAAGCCATGTTTTCCAGCATAAAGAGCTTCGGCGTCAGCGGCGTGGGCGGCTGCCCGATAACGGTGGAGGTATTCATCTCCAACGGCCTGCCCCGATTTGACATTGTCGGTCTGCCGGACGCTGCGGTCAAGGAATCCCGCGAGCGGGTGCATGCCGCGATAAAAAACAACGGCTTTCGCTTCCCTGTGAGCAAGCTGACGGTGAACCTCGCCCCGGCGGACAAAAAGAAAAACGGCACGGTGTATGACCTGCCGATGCTGGTGGGCATCCTCGCCGCGTCCGGGGAGCTGAAGGCCCCGGCAAACTGCGCCTTTATCGGGGAGCTTTCGCTCACGGGCGAGGTTCGCCCTGTGCCCGGTGTGCTGCCGATGGCGCTGTGCGCCGCGCGGCAGGGGGTGGAGCACTTCTTTGTCCCCGCCGAGAACGCGGCGGAGGCCGCTTTTGCCCGGGAAATAAACATCTACCCGGTGAAAAACGTGGCGGAGCTTGTATCCCATCTGCGCGGCCGGCGGCTCATTGAGCCCTGCGAACCGACTGAGCCGGAGGCTTTCAGCCTGCCCATGCCGGATTTTGCCGACGTTAAGGGGCAGGAGAACGTAAAGCGCGCGATGGAGATAGCCGCCGCCGGGGGGCACAATATCCTGCTCGTCGGCCCGCCGGGTGCGGGAAAATCCATGATGGCAAAGCGCCTGCCCTCCATACTTCCCGACATGAGCCGGGAGGAGATGATACAGTGCACGGAGATTCACTCCGTTGCCGGGCTTACGAGCCGGGAACGGCCTATAATCTCCCAGCGCCCGTTCCGCTCGCCGCACCACACGGTGTCAACGGCAGGCCTCTCCGGCGGCGGGACTGTGCCCCGCCCGGGGGAGATAAGCCTTGCGCACAACGGCGTGCTGTTTCTTGACGAGCTGCCCGAATTTCGAGCCGACGCGCTGGAGATTCTGCGCCAGCCGATTGAGGACGGCAAGGTCACCGTCTCGCGCGTCTCGGCAACGGTCACCTTCCCGAGCAGCTTCATGCTGGTCTGCGCGATGAACCCCTGCAAATGCGGCTGGTATGGGCACCCCTCCGGGCGCTGCCGCTGCTCGATAAACGACGTGCGCCGTTACCAGAGCAGGATATCCGGCCCCTTGATGGACAGGATAGATATTATAGTCGAAGTCCCGGCGCTTGAATATGAGGAGCTGCGGCGAAAGACCCCGGCGGAGAGCTCCGCCGCGATAAAGGAGCGCGTCAACAAGGCGCGGCAGGTTCAGCGCCGCCGCTATGGGGACGATGGCACCATGTGCAACGCCCGCATCGGCAGCCGCGAGCTGCGCGAATACTGCGCCCTTTCAAAGGACTGCGAGGAGCTTATGCGCGCCGCCTTTGAAAGCATGGGTCTGACCGCGCGCAGCTATGACAGGATACTTCGCGTCGCCCGCACGATAGCTGATATGGCGGGCAGCGAGGATATAGCCCCGGAGCATATCGCCGAGGCGATACAATACAGAACCTTTACTTTAGGAGAATAGGCTGCATAGAAAGGCGAAGCCTTTCTATGCAAAAGAGTTTCGCTCCGAACCGCGCATTTTTGCCCAACGTGAGAGGGCAAAAATACATTCTCTTCGCGCAAAGTGTTTTTCCCGAGGTACAGAAGGTGAATTGCCCCGTAGGGGCAAGAGAGGCCACCCTGGGGTGCGCCCCCGGGAAAAACGATTAGATTTATTCGCCGCCTGCGGGCGTCGAACTCTGCGAGGCTCTTTCCAAAATAAACAGTATGCGGCTCATTGCAAAGACTGGGCGGCAGAATGGAGAATAGCATATGAACGATATAATTTTACTTAAACTTGGCGAAATTGTCCTCAAGGGACTCAACCGCCGCAGCTTTGAGCAGAGGCTTCAGAGCAATGTGCGGCGCCGCCTCGCGCCCATCGGCAAATTCAATGTCTACTGCCTCCAGTCCACGATATATGTCGAGGGGGAGGACGGCGCGGATATGGACGCAGCGTTTGAGGCGCTGAAAAAGGTCTTCGGCGTTGTAAAGCTCAGCCGAGCCGCCGCCTGCGGGAAGGATAAGGACGCGATAGTTGCCCGCGCGAAGGAGTATCTCGGCGCGGAGCTTGCCAATGCCAAGAGCTTCAAGGTCGAATCCAAGCGCAGCGACAAGAGCTTCCCCATGACAAGCATCGAGCTGAGCCAGTATGTCGGCGGGGAGCTTAAAGAGGCATTTCCCCATGTTCAGGTGGATGTCCACAACCCGGAGCTCACGGTCCACATCGAGGTGCGCGACCTCGCCGCATATGTGCACTCAAGCCCCGTGCACGGCGCGGGCGGTATGCCCGTCGGCTCTAACGGCACGGCGGTGACGCTGCTCTCCGGCGGAATAGACAGCCCGGTCTCGAGCTACATGATTGCCCGCCGGGGCGTGCATCTCATCCCGGTGCACTTTTTCTCCTTCCCCTACACCTCCCAGCAGGCCAAGGAAAAGGTTATCGACCTTGCGCGCATTCTCAGCGATTACTGCGGCAGAATGACCATGGAGGTCGTCCCGTTCACGCACATTCAGGAGGAGATACGCGACAAGTGCCCCGAGGAGTATTTCACGCTCATCATGCGCCGGTTTATGATGCGCATTGCCTGCCGCATCGCAAACGACAACGGCGCGAAGGCCATTGTCACCGGGGAAAACCTCGGCCAGGTGGCGAGTCAGACCATGGAGGCCATGGCGTCCACCCAGGCGGTGATGGACCTGCCCATTCTCCAGCCGCTTATCGGCATGGACAAGGAGGAGATAGTGAGCTTTGCCCGCAAAATAGGCACATTTGATACCTCCGTCCTGCCATATGAGGACTGCTGCACGGTGTTCACCCCGCGCCACCCCCGCACAAGGCCGAAGATAGCCGAGGTGGAAAAAGCGGAGAGCGCGATGGATATTGACGGCCTCGTTGAAGAGGCCATAGCGGGCATAGAGAGGATAGAGATCAACCATGAGAGCATATGACACTGAAATAATCTCCGTCGGAACGGAGCTTTTGCTTGGACACATCACCAACACCGACGCGCGCGATATATCCGAGATGCTGTCCAAGATAGGCATAAATGTGCGCTATCACACGGTGGTGGGAGATAACCCCGAGAGACTCAAGCACTGCGTGGATATCGCCAAATCAAGAGCCGATATAATAATCACCACCGGCGGCCTCGGCCCGACCTGTGACGACCTTACCAAGCAGACCCTTGCCGAGGCCTTCGGCGTCCCGCTGGTGGTGGATGAGAAGGAGCAGGCGGGGCTTTACGAGTATATCAAGGGCGGAAAAAAGATAACGCCAAACAACTTCCAGCAGGCGCTGCTGCCCGAGGGCTGCACCGTGTTTCACAATAACTGGGGCACCGCTCCCGGCTGCGCCTTTGAAAAGGATGGGAAGCTCGTCATCATGATCCCCGGCCCGCCCAATGAGTGCGTCCCCATGTTCAAAGCCTGTGCCGTGCCGTACCTCAAAAAGCTCTCCGATGAGCAGATTGTTTCCCACTCGGTGCGCATCTTCGGCATGGGCGAGAGCGCGGTGGACGACATTTTCCGCGACGAGATGAACGTCATGACCAATCCCACCATGGCCCCGTATGCCAAGGAGGCCGACTGCCTGCTCCAGATAACCGCCAAGGCCGAGAGCGAGGAGAAGGCAGAGGAGATGATAAAGCCCGTTATCGCTCACGTGAAGGAGCGTCTGGGCGATGTGGTCTACGCGGTGGACAAGGAGTGCGTTGAGGAGCGGGTCATTGAGCTGCTGCTTGAAAAGAACATGACCTTTGCCGCTGCCGAGAGCTGCACCGGCGGGGAGATTGCCAAGCGCTTTACCGATATCCCCGGCGCAAGCGCCGCTTTTCTCGGCGGTGCTGTGACCTATACAAACGGCGCGAAGGCCAAAATGCTCGGCATAGCGCGCGATTTCATCGAAGAGAAGGGTGCCGTGAGCTATGATGTCGCCAAGGCTATGGCCGAGGGCATCCGCTCCGTCACCGGGGCCGACATCGGCATCTCCGCCACCGGCCTTGCCGGACCCGATGGGGACGGTGTTCACCCCGTGGGGACGGTGTTCATCGGCATGGCCGTCGAGGGGGAGACCTTCGTCAAAGAGCTGCACATGGGCGAGTTTCGCACGCGCAGCTTCATCCGCCGCATGGCCGGCAACCACGCTTTTGACATGATGCGCAGGTATTTGACCGGCCTAAAGGTGATTTAAGCGCTGAAAAGGCGTCAAATTTGGGCAAAAGCACCTAATTGTTAAGTTTTAGGCAAAATCGTCAAAATGCTGGTTTACAAACCGACAGGAAATAGTGTATTATATGCCATGCATGAAACCTTTCGTAAACGCTGAATAAATCGCCTGGGGCGATTTATTCGTTGTTTGCTTTCAGAGAAAATTGGAGGTGATTATATGGAAGAGAGCTCGGCAGTTCTGTTCAGCATCGGCCCGGTAGAGGTTTCCGGCGCTGTGGTCACGACCTGGGTAATCATCGCGCTGCTGGCTTTGCTTTCATGGCTTGCGACGCGGCGGCTCAAGGATGTGCCCGGCCCGATTCAGACTATCGCGGAGATGGCGGTAAGCAGTCTCGACAACTTTGTCACCGGGGTCCTGGGCAAGGTTCGGGCGAGGAAGTATTTCCCCCTGTTTGCCACTTTCTTTATCTTTATCATTATCAGCAACTACACGGGCATCCTGCCCGGTGCGGGGAAAATAAAGGGCTTTTCCGTGCCGACCTCCAGCCTGTCCGTGACGGCGGGGCTTGCGCTTATCGCCATCACCGCGACGCATGTTATCGGCGTGAAGGAAGTCGGCGGGAAGCACTATCTCAAGTCCTTTGTAAAGCCCTTTTTCCTTATGGTTTTTCTCAACGCTCTGGAGCAGATAGTCAGACCCGTCTCGCTCGCGCTGCGTCTTTACGGCAATGTCTACGGCGAGGAGGCTGTCACCCATCAGCTCTATGAGATTTTCCCGATTATCCTGCCGCTTGTTATGAATGTCCTCAGCCTGCTGCTGTGCTTCATTCAGGCGATGGTGTTTACGCTGCTGCTCGCTATATATGTTGAGGAGGGCATCAGCGAAGAGGGCTGACCCAAAATTTGCTTTAATAATAAAAATTCAATTTTGACTTGGAGGAAATTATTATGACATCAGGACTTATTGCTATCGCTGTTGGCATCATGATGGCCGGCTGCGTTATCGGCGGCGGTATTGGTCAGGGTATGACCGCTTCAAAAACCATGGAGGCCATGGCCCGCCAGCCGGAGATCGCCGGTCAGCTTCGCTCAACGCTCATTCTTTCGCTGGGCCTTATCGAGTCTCTGGTTATTTACGGCCTGCTGATAGCGTTTATGCTGGTTGCGAAGATTTAACCGGCAGCAGGAGCATTGAATAAATCTAATATTAAAAAGGAGGCAGCCCATGATCAGCATTAACCCATGGGAACTCTTTTGGACGATCATCAACTTTTTCCTGCTGTATTTCATTCTCAAAAACCTGCTTTATAAGCCGCTTTTAAAGTTTATGGACGAGCGCCAGGCCCGCATAGACGCCGGGCTTGCCGCGGAAAAGAAGGCGCAGGAGGCCCTTATGGGCAGCAAAGCGCTGCTGACGGACGAGAAGGCTAAGTGCACACAGGATGCGAGAAACCTGCTGGAACGGGACAAGTCCGCCTCTGAGGCGAGGCAGGCCCAGCTTGCCAGAGCCTACCGGGAGCAGTCCGTTCAGAAGCGGCAGGAGCTTAAAAAGACCGTGGCGGAGACGGCAAATGAGGAGCAGGCGCGCTTTGAGGAAAACGAAGAGGAGCTTACCGAGCTTCTTATCAGCAGGCTGCTTTCCGCAGACACGGCCGAATAAAAATGGCAGAAAAAAGGTGGTGACCCCATATGGGCGGATGGAACATATTCTACGCATTACTTAACTTCGCGATACTTCTCGCCGGTCTTTACTTTGTCGGCAGGAAGCTCGTGAAAAAAATGTATGACAATCACCGCAGCAAGGTCGCCGAGGATTTACAGCGCTCCGCGGCTGCGGCGGAAAACGCCATACAGCTTGAAAAGGACGCCGAGCGCCTGAGCGCTGACGGTCAGCGCGAGTGCCGCGAGATAATCGCGGATGCTGAGCGGCGCGTCGGCGGCGGTGACGCACGGAAAAGGCAGCTTGAGAGCAATTTCGAGCAGGAGCTCTGCCACGAGCTTGACCTTGAGCGGCAGCGCCTGCTGCTTGAAGAGCGCAGAAGGCTCAACCGCAAGGAGGCCGACAGGCTCATTGAGCTGGCCGGGCAGAAGATGCGCCGGCCGGAGTGGAGCGAGGCGCGCGCCGCGTTCAAAAAGAGCTACACGGCGAGGCTGCGCAGGGCCTTTGCCCTGTCAGCGGGCGAGCTTGTCAGAATAAGCGATCAGGGTGAGCTGCGCGCACAGCTGCGCACGGCGGAGCCGGTGGATATTGACACTGTTCTTGCGCTGGACGGGCTTATTATTGAAGCCCTGAATAACGCCGGTGTCAAAATCAGCGAGTCGGATATCCACGTGGATACCAAGGTCGACGCTGACATTATCGGGGGCTTCAGCCTTCAGATAGGCGACACCGTTTTTGACGGGACTATCAGAAACCTCCTTGAGCGCAGCCACGAGGATATCGCCGGCATGGAGGACCTGAGGGGCGACTTTATCGAGTGCCTCAAAAAAGCGCTCTCCGATGTGGACAACGGCATCGATGTCTACCAGATAGGACACGTCACCAGCGCTTCGGACGGTATATGCCGCGTGTCCGGCCTTTCCGACGCCATGGCCGGTGAAATGCTCCGCTTTGAGGGCGGGCTTGTCGGCATGGTCATGGACCTGGAGCAGGACAACATAGGCGTTGTGCTGCTGGGTGAGTTTGACCACGTGCAGGAGGGCGACCGCGTCCGCTGCACGGGGCGCATTATAGAAGTGCCCGTGGGCGAGGAGCTTATGGGCAGAGTTGTGGACGCGCTGGGAAGACCCCTTGACGGCAGAGGCGCAATCAACACCGGCCTTACAAGGCCCATCGAGAGCCCGGCACCTGGTGTTATCAGCCGTCAGGGTGTTTCCGTCCCGATGGCGACGGGTATCAAGGCCATTGACGCGCTGGTGCCTATTGGCCGCGGCCAGCGTGAGCTGATTATCGGCGACAGGCAGACCGGTAAGACCGCCATTGCCCTTGACGCGATAATCAACCAGAAGGGCAAGGACGTTATCTGCATCTACGTCGCCGTCGGCCAGAAGGAGTCCACGGTGGCGGGAGTTTATGACAAGCTCAAGGCCCACGGCGCGATGGACTATACCACCATCGTCTGCGCCAGCGCCTCCGAGCCCGCGCCAATGCTGTATATTGCCCCCTATGCCGGAACGGCCATGGGCGAATACTTCATGTACCGCGGCCGGGATGTGCTCATCGTCTATGACGACCTTTCAAAGCAGGCGGTGGCGTACAGAGAAATTTCCCTGCTGCTGCACAGACCGCCCGGACGCGAGGCCTACCCCGGAGATGTTTTCTATCTCCATTCGAGGCTGCTTGAGCGCTCCGCGCGCCTCAGCGGCGCGGCGGGCGGCGGCAGCATGACCGCCCTGCCCATTATCGAGACCCAGGCGGGGGACATCTCCGCTTATATACCCACCAACGATATCTCCATCACCGACGGGCAGATTTTCCTTGAGACGGAGCTGTTTAACTCCGGTGTGCGCCCGGCGGTCAATGTCGGCCTGTCGGTGTCCCGTGTCGGCGGCGCGGCGCAGCTTGGCGCTGTCAAGCAGGTGGCCGGCCGGCTGAGGATGCAGCTTGCCCAGTACAGGGAGCTTGCCGCCTTCTCGCAGTTCGGCTTTGATCTTGACAAGGCCACGCAGGAAACTCTCAACCGCGGCGACAGGATGACAGAGCTTTTGAAGCAGAACCAGTATTCGCCCATGAGCGCGGTGGATCAGGTTATCGCCATCACCGCTGTCAGCGAGGGCTATACCGACACGCTGCCCGTAAAGGATATTCCCAGATACGAGGCGGGGATACTGCCCTTTGTGCATGAGCGCTGGCCGGAGCTGACGGAGATAGTCAACAGCGGCGCGAAGCTCAGCAAGGACGAGCTTGAGCGCCTGCGCGGGCTGATAGTGGAGTTTGGTAAGGAATTTGCTGTTTAATTAATAATGAATAATGAATGATGAATAATTATGGTGTCCCTGCGGGACGATTGAAAAGCCGCTGCGGGGAAAGAAAAATTCTTTAATTATTCACTATTCATCAGCGAAGCGGCTTCATTATTCATTCTTCATTAAAATTATCAAGGGGAGGTGGACTGATTCATGGCAAGCACCCATGCCATCAAGGCGCGAATAAAAGGCGTTGAAAGCATACGCCAGATAACAAAATCCATGAAGCTGGTGGCCGCCTCCAAGCTGCGCCGTGCGCAGGAGGCGAGAGGCTCGCTTGCGGCCATGGCGGAGAAGAGCCGCGAAGCCCTTGAGGATGTCTCCCGTGGCAATGCTGAGCCGGATAACCCTTATCTCGCGCCCAGAGCGGAGAAAAAGCGGGTGTGTTTTGTGCTCTTTGTCGGCAACAGGGGGCTGTGCGGCGTGTATAACAGCGCGGTTTTGAAGTTTGCCGAGGAGCAGATTAAAAACTGCAATGAGGAGCATTTTCTTGTCGTCTGCGGCAGCTGGGGGCAGGATCTGATAGAGGGGACGGGAATGGAGGTCCGCCGCCGCTTCTCCGAGCTGAGCGATCTGCCAAATGCAAAGGACGCCGGAGAGGTGACAGATTATCTCAAGCAGCTCTACCTCAGCGGTGAGGCCGATGAGATAGTCATGGTCTATCAGAAGTTTTACTCTGTCATGCGCCAGAAGCCCGAGACTCTTGTGCTGCTGCCTGTCAGCATTGAAAGCGATGCGGAGCAGGAGAGCGAAAAGAGTGCCGGCGGCTCGGATTATATTTACGAGCCGGATAAGGACAGCGTGCTCAACGCCCTTGTGGAGCTATATATCGACAGCAGCGTCTTTTCCGTCATGCTTGACGCCCGCACCGGGGAGCACGCCGCGCGGATGACCTCCATGAACTCCGCCGCCGACAGCTCCGAGGAGATGCTTGAGGAGCTGCGCCTTGCGCTCAACCACGCGAGACAGGCGGCCATCACTACGGAGATTTCCGAGATAGTCGGCGGCGCACAAGCACTCGGCAAATGAACCCGCTGCCGCTGGGCTTCATTTTGGTGCCCGATAAAGAGATATAATCCAATACTTGTGCGGTGAGTATTGCCGCATGGAGGAACGATATGGAAAAAGGAATTGTCAAAAGGGTCATAGGCTCCGTCGTGGACGTTCAGTTCCCGGAGGGGTCCTTGCCCGAGATATATGACGCTGTGGTCATTGACCTGCCCGAGCGCTCCATAACGCTTGAGGTGGAGCAGCAGCTCGGCAATCTCACCGTGCGCTGCATCGCGCTCGCGTCGACTGACGGCGTGTCCCTGGGCTGCCCCGTGACCAATACGGGCGCACCCATCACCATGCCCGTGGGCGAGGCCACGCTCGGCAGAATGTTCAATGTTCTGGGTGAGCCTATCGACGAGAAGGGCCCGGTCAACGCGGCCGAGCGCCTGCCCATTCACAGGAGCGACCCACCCTTTACCGATGTTCTGCCCGCAACCGAGATGCTGGAGACCGGCATCAAGGTCGTTGACCTTATGGCCCCGTATTCCCGCGGCGGAAAGATAGGCCTTTTCGGCGGCGCGGGCGTGGGTAAGACCGTGCTTATCATGGAGCTTATCCGCAACATCGCCTATGAGCACGGCGGCTATTCCGTTTTTGCCGGTGTTGGCGAGCGCAGCCGCGAGGGTAACGACCTCTGGAACGAGATGACCGAGTCCGGCGTTATCAACAAGACCGCACTGGTTTTCGGCCAGATGAACGAGCCGCCCGGAGCGAGACTGCGTGTGCCGCTGTCCGGCCTCACAATTGCAGAGAACTTCCGTGACGAGAGCGGGCAGGACGTGCTGCTGTTTATCGACAATATATTCAGGTTCACTCAGGCAGGCTCCGAGGTTTCGGCCCTGCTGGGGCGCATGCCCTCCGCCGTCGGCTACCAGCCGACGCTTGCCACCGAGATGGGCAACCTTCAGGAGCGCATAACCTCCACGAGAAACGGCTCCGTCACATCCGTGCAGGCTGTTTATGTCCCGGCGGACGACCTGACAGACCCGGCCCCGGCCACAGTTTTCGCCCATCTGGACGCGACGACTGTTTTGTCCCGCGCAATTTCGGAGCTTGGTATCTACCCGGCGGTTGACCCGCTGGAGTCTACCTCCCGCATTTTGCAGGCAGATATTCTCGGCAAGTCCCACTATGAGACGGCCCGCGCCGTGCAGGCGATATTGGAGAAATACCGCCAGCTTCAGGATATCATCGCCGTGCTGGGCGTTGACGAGCTCAGCCGCGACGATAAGACCGTTGTGGCCCGTGCCCGCCGTATCCAGCGCTTTTTGTCCCAGCCCTTCCACGTGGCGGAGAACTTCACCGGCATGGAGGGCAGATATGTCCCGCTGAGCGAGACTATCAAGGGCTTCCAGGCCATTCTGGGCGGCGAGGTGGACAATGTGCCCGAACAGGACTTCCTGCTCTGCGGCACTATCGACGAGGTCATAGCCAAGAGAAGCTGAGGGGGTTTGGGCATGAATAAAATACACCTGAGCCTTGTCACATCTGAGGGCTCCGCCTTTGATAAGGCGGTCAGCTATGTGAATATACCCACCGCCGCCGGTTCAATCGGGGTGATGGCGGGGCACGCCTCCATGCTCTGCGCCGTGAAAAAGGGCGCTGTGCGCTACCGCTGCGACGACGGCCCCATGCAGAGCGTTCTGGTAGGGGACGGCATTGCCAATGTGAATAATAACGAGGTCACGCTGCTTGTCTCCAAGGTACAGACAGAGGAGCTGAGCTGAATCAAAACAGCCGCCGGGATTTTTCCCGGCGGCTGTTTTGTAGCCGGAAAAAGATTTCCAAGGCGAAAAACACTGAATTTTTGTTGCATTTTGACAAAAGTCCGTCAATCGCGTTTTTGTACGAACTGTCAAATCGACATAAATTTAACAAATATTTTTCGATTTTTGAGTGCAAAAATACACCAGAAATCTGATTCTGCATTAAAATAAATGAAAAAGAATAAAAAGTTCGTCAAGTTGCAACTTAAATTACTTCCAATACCGTCAAAATGTTCATTGACGGGGCTTTGGTCAAATGGTACAATAAAACCGTATGAAGGGCGGTAGGGCTTCGCGCTTTGCCGCAAGAGGTGAAGGTATGAAAAAAGTTTTTGTTCTTATTGGCAATTACGGCAGCGGCAAGACTGAAATTGCCCTGAATTTCGCAATAAACGCCGCCAGAACCGGCGCTCGGACGGAGCTTCTGGATTTGGATATGGTCAATACATATTTCCGCCTGACTGAGCGCGGCAAGATGACCGAGATGAAGGAGATCCGCCTTGTCTCCCCGAACTTTGCCTGCTCCGGTATTGAGACGCTGTCCCTCCCGGCTGAGGTCGCCTCGGCCTTCGATATGGATTGGGACAATGTTGTTTTCGACGTCGGCGGGGACGCGGTTGGCGCCACGGCGCTGGGCCGCTTTTATCAGGATTTTCAGGCGCTTGAGCCCGGCGCGCTTCAGGTTCTCAACGTGGTCAACATCCGCCGTCCGCTCGCGGGGACTGTCGAGAAGATAATCCACCTCCAGCAGGAGATGGAGATCCACTCAAGGCTCAAGATAACCGGCATGATAAATAACACAAACCTTGCCCAGATGACAGGACCGGACGAGCTGCGCGACGGGTATGAGATGATAAAGCAGGTCTCCGAGATCACCGGCACGCCCGTTCTCTACACCACCGGGCGCAAGGAGCTGCTCGACCAGTTTCTCGCCGAGGGGCATGACCCCAAGTATATCGGCACACCGCTTCCCATCGACACCTATATGCACCGCGACTGGGACAGCTGGATAAAGGGCCTGTGTGATTAAGCTTTGTCTTTTCCCGCATGGTGCGGTTTTAATAAGTTAGCAAAACATTGTAAAAATGCAAAATCAATGTAGAAAAGAGGTAAAAACATGGTAAAGGTGACAATCAATGAGCTTGTCTGCAAAGGCTGCGGCTTGTGCGTTAGGGCCTGCCCCAAAAACGTGCTTGCCCTCTCCAAGACCAAGCTCAACGCAAAGGGCTACCACCCCGCAGAGGTCGTGGATCAGCCGGCGTGCATAGGCTGCGCTTCCTGTGCGCGTACCTGCCCCGATGTAGCGATTAGGATAGAAAAGGATTAAGGAGGAATAGAAAAATGGCATTGACTCTTATGAAGGGTAGCGAAGCTATCGCGGAGGCCGCCATTCGCGCAGGCGCCCGTTTCTTCTTCGGCTATCCTATCACCCCGCAGACTGAAATTCCCGAATACATGTCCGCTCGTATGCCCGAGGTTGGCGGTTGCTTCCTTCAGGCCGAGAGCGAGGTTGCAGCTATCAACATGGTTTACGGCGCTGCCGGTACCGGCGCCCGTGTTATCACCTCTTCCTCCAGCCCCGGAGTCAGCCTCAAGCAGGAGGGTATATCCTACTGCGCGGGCGCTCAGCTGCCCTGCGTTATCCTCAACGTTATGCGCGGCGGCCCCGGCCTTGGCAACATCCAGGCCTCCCAGGGTGACTATTTCCAGGGCACCAAGGGCGGCGGCAACGGTGACTACCATCTGCTGACCTATGCTCCCTCCTCCGTTCAGGAAGCTATTGATATCATGATGTTCGCCTTTGATAAGGCCGAGCAGTATCGCATGCCCGTCCTGTTCCTGGCCGATGGTATCATCGCCCAGATGATGGAGCCTGTTGAGATGCCCGAGATGCGCGAGTACAAGGTTGACCCCGAGAAGAAGCCCTGGGCCTGCACCGGCTGGAAGCCCGGCGATGACCCCGCAAAGCGCGGCGTTATCAACTCCATCTACATCAACACCGAGGATCTCGCCATCCACAATGACGTGCTTCAGGCCGTCTATGCCGAGGCGAAAGCCAACGAGCAGATGTGGGAGAACTACAAGACCGATGATGCCGAGTTCATCATCACAGCCTTCGGCACCGTTGCCCGTATAGCCAAGACCGCTATCGACGAGCTGCGCGAGGATGGCGTGAAGGTCGGTCTGTTCCGTCCCATCACCGTATGGCCCTTCCCCTATGAGCACCTGGCTGAGACCGTCTGCCGCGACGGCGTGAAGGGTGTTCTGGATGTTGAGATCAACGAAGGCCAGATGCTGGAGGATGTCAAGCTTGCCATCAATGGCGCAAAGAACGTTGAGTTCATCGGCCACTGCGGCAGCCAGTTCACCACCACCGAAGAGATCAAGAACAAGATCCTCGAAATGAAGGAGGGCAAATAAATGTCTGTTGTATTTGAAAAGACAAAGCTGCTGGCCGATAAGCAGTTCCATTACTGCCCCGGCTGCAACCACGGTATAATCCACCGCCTGGTGGCCGAGGTTATCGACGAGATGAATCTCGACGGTAATGTGCTGGGTGTTGCACCTGTCGGCTGCTCCGTTTTCGCCTATGACTACTTCAACTGCGATATGTACGAGGCTGCCCACGGCCGCGCTCCCGCTGTGGCTACCGGCGCAAAGCGTGCCAAGCCCGACACCATAGTCTTCACCTATCAGGGCGACGGCGACCTTGCCTCCATCGGTACCGCTGAAATAGTCCACGCTGCTCACCGCGGCGAGAAGTTCGTCACTATCTTCGTCAACAACGCTATCTACGGCATGACCGGCGGCCAGATGGCCCCCACCACCCTTGTCGGCCAGAAGACCACCACCTCTCCCTATGGCCGTGACGAGGCATGGTGCGGCGCGCCCATCAAGATGTCCGAGATGCTGGCCCAGATCCCCGGCTCTTACTACATCGAGCGCTGCGCAGTCAACACCAACGCGAATATCCTCAAGACCAAGAAGGCTATCAAGAAGGCATTCCAGTACCAGAAGGAAGGCAAGGGCTTCTGCATGATCGAGGTTCTGTCCACCTGCCCCACCAACTGGGGTCTCAGCCCGGTTGAGGCAATGACATGGCTTGAAGAGAACATGATCCCCTACTATCCTCTGGGCGTGTATAAAGATAAGGGGGCTGCGGAATAATTATGATGAAACAGTTTATTTTTGCGGGTTTCGGCGGTCAGGGCATGCTTCTGATCGGCAAGTTCCTCGCTATGGCCTGCATGCTTGATGACAAGCATGTCTCCTGGCTTCCCTCCTACGGCCCTGAGATGCGCGGCGGCACGGCTAACTGCTCCGTCATCATCAGCGACAACGAGGTCGGTTCTCCCCTGGTCGACATGGCCGACGTTATCGTCGCCATGAACCTGCCCTCTCTGGATAAGTTCGAGAGCAAGGTCAAGCCCGGCGGTGTCCTCGTTATCAACAGCTCCATCATCGAGCGCAAGAGCACCCGCGACGACATCACTGTTGTCTACTGCGACGCCAACAAGATTGCCGAGGAAGTCGGCAACCCCAAGGGCGCAAACGTCGCTATCCTCGGCTCTATGCTGGAGAAGTGCCCCATCGTCAGCGATGACAAGATGAGCGAGGCTATCCGCATTGAGCTCGGCGAGCGCAAGGCGAGATTCCTTGAGGGCAACATGAAGGCTCTCGAGGCCGGCAAGCTGGCCGCAAGAGGCTAAATCCCAATCTATAATAAAAAAGCACAGGCGAAAGCCTGTGCTTTTTTGCTTGTAGACAAGGGCAAAGCCTTTGTCTACAAAAGGTTTTTCACTTCTTTCGCGCATTTTTGCCCAGCGTAGGAGGGCAAAAATACACTCTCTCCGTGCAAAATGTTTTTTCCGAGGTACATGCCCCCGGAAAAAACTTATTTTAATTTTATTCGCCGACCGCAGTCGGCGAACTCTGCGAGGCTCTCGCCTGTGCTTTTTTGCGCTTATTCCCCTTTGTATTTTCTTCTGGTTGCCATGCCGCCGCGGATATGGCGCTCGGCCTTGTTCTGGTCCAGCAGCACCCGCACCTGCTTATACAGCGCCGGTTTAATATGCGGCAGGCGCTCCGTCAAATCCTTGTGTACGGTTGATTTTGATATGCCAAACTGCGCGGCGGCGGCGCGGACAGTGGCGCTGTTTTCAATTATGTACTCCGCCAATTCGCAGGCGCGCTCTTCAATGTCAGTATGCACTTAAACCACTCCCAATCCTCGCTTGCTCGGGCAAATGAAAGCCGGGCTATCAAGCCTTCGGCTCTGTTTTGTTAATGTATATGTTGAGATAGCAGCATATATGAGGGAGGGCAGAGCGCGGCAAAAACACGATAAGGATAAAAGAATAATGAAAAGAATAATGAAAAGCACCCCGCTTGCCATTTTGGCAAGCGGGGTGCTTTTGAATAAATAAGGCCTTTACATGACCCGGGACAGGGAGGCCCGGCAGAGAAAGCTGTGAAAGGCGGCCTTGGCCTCGGAGCGGAAGCCGCGGCTGATCGGTATCTCATGGCCGGAGGTCAAAAGAAAGCTCTCCGAGCTCATTCTGCTGACAAACTCCAAATTGACCCAGAAGCTCTGATGGCAGTGGACGATGGACGACTCCTGCAAATCACAGAGCAGCTCAGAGGGCTTGGCGCTGACCCAGTATTCTTCACCGGTGGCCTGCACCAGCAGAGTCTTTTTCAGCTTGCGCTCTATGAAAAGCACCTCGTTTACCGGCAGGAGCAGATCCTTTGCGTTACAGTGCAGGCAGATAAATTCCCGCCTGTCTATCTCGCTCTGAGCCTTTTTGAGCGCCGCGCCGATTTTGGCCTCCACCTGACTTTTAAGGACAAAATAGCTGTGCCGCGTCTCGTATACGTCCGGGGCAAAGCACAGGTGGGAGGTGAGAAAAATGATAGAGCAGCTCGGGCAGATGAGGTTGAGCTCCTTTGCCAGACCTATACCGTCTATGCCGCTGCCGCTGCCAAACACAATGTCCAGCACGGCAATATCCGGCTGCCAGCCATCCTCCGTTATCGTGCTCAGGAGCGATTCACCGGAGAGAAAGGTTTTCGCCTCGGAGTGGGGGAGCTCCGGCTGCTGCGCTATGAGCCGGCCAATCCTCTCAAGAGAAACAGAATCATCATCACAAATCGCAATTTTGATCATGGCGGCTCCTTTCACGCTTTTAACACTAAGCACGCGCGGTAGAGGCTGCCGTCCTGCCCGGCGCTGAAGCTGCCGTCATACTTGCGCGCAATATCCGACAGAACACGCGTTCCTATGCCCCGCTCCAGACTCGGGATGCGCTTTTCGCGCTTGACAGGCTGCGGCTCCGCCGGGTTTTCGGTGATTATTACAAGGCAGCCGCCGGATTCAGCACAGCTGAGACTCACAGGACCGCCCTGGCTGAGCTTGCAGCTTTCATAAGCGTTTTCCAGAAGGTTGCCGAGGCTGCGGATAAGGTCGATGCTGCTCACGGCGATGTCAGGGCGGATATTGCCGGTAAACTCGGTCTTTATGCCCGCTGCCTCGGCGGCGCTTATCTGGCTGGAGAGGAAGGCATCAGCCACCGGGTGCTGGCAGAAGCAGGCGGGGACCTTGTGCCAGGTCTGGTTGAGCTCCGCAATATATTGCAGGGCCTCATCCTGCTCGCCGCGGCTTATCAGGCCCTCCACCGCGTCAATATGCTTTGAAATATCGTGCCGCATGATGCGGACGCTGTCGTATTGAGCCGTCAGGGCCTCATAATGCTTCTCCTGCTGCACAAGCTGCTGCTCGAGCAGGAGGTTTTCACTTTCAAGCTGCGCCCGGCGGGCGACGCTGCCGATGATAGCCAGAAGCGCGAAATCGGCCGCCAGACAGAACACGACCATCACGATAAACAGCGCGGAGCTTGCGGTGCTTCTGTCATAGGTCAGAACCTTCAGCCAGCCCGATATAAGCACCACCTGGCTGAGCGGATAGAGCATCAGCAGCAGGCAGTCGCGAATGCGGAGGCTGAAACGCACACGGTTAAGGAACAGATACAGCAGCAGATACGAGATACATGACAAGGTCATATACGGAAGATATGTATGAAGTAAAAGCTCCTGCGTGCTCAGCTTATCCAGACTGTCGGCGAGAACCTCATTCGGGAAATAGAGCGCGCTGCCAATCAGCTCGTTCAACACGGAGACCATCTGCAAAAGAACAAGCGTCAGGCAGACTTTGGCTTTGGAGCCTTTGAAAATCAAAAAACAAAACGAGAAAAGGAGCGCGTAAGTAAAAACTGTTCTCAGTACCGACATATATGGCAGAAGATGAGCCGCGAAGGGAAAAACAATCGTGGCAAGAATAATCTCTACAAGAATGCTTATCCAGCGCTTGAAGCGCATGGGGAGTGTTGCGTTTAAAACGACAAACCACATGGAATAGTAAAGCAGTTCAACGATATATGTAATCCATGTGGTGTGAGTTGTCTCAAAATACCATTGAAAAAGCTCGGACATAAGTATGCGGCTCCCAGTGAAAGTAAAATTTTTTACAGCATAGGATAATTCCAATCGAAATAATAATATCATCATTTTTCGCGGATGTACAGAGAAAAGTCCGAAAAAAGTTCCAAAAAATAATTGACTAAAAGTGGGGGTGCAAATTATGCCCAAAAAAGTGCAAATTATTCCCCTGCCAAACAAGCGCGCAAATAATAATGTTATACTGTGGCAGAGTGTCAAAAATAGGCGCAGTGGGCTCACCGGCGCGCGAGCCGCCCGCCGCTGTGAGCGGCAGGGACGCGGCAGCGCAACAGATATGATAGAGGGAGAACGAGGATGAAAATCAAAGCATCAGCAAAAAACGGGCAGAATATTGTCAGACTGAAGCTCGACGCGGGCTATACCGTCAACGCAAGAGAATATGAAATGCTTTCCACAAAAAATCTGCGGGGCCTGATGAAGGTGGTATCGGCCAAGCAGCGGCAGTTTGAATATGTCGGGCCGCTGGGAGTCGCGCTGCCCGAGAGGCTGAAAATGCCCATTTCGGCAAATGAGCTGTTTTTCATTATCGCGCAGATAACGGAAATGGCAAAGGACATGAAGAAAAACGGGCTTGCCATGTGCAATCTGGTGCTCGACCCCAACTATGTCTATATTAACGGCGCGACAAAGCAGCTCTGGTTTTTGTACATGCCCATTGTTGTGAGCACGTTTTACATAGACCTGCGGCAGTTTATCGACACCGTTATATCCATGACCCGCCTTGACACGAGGGACGCCTCCGTAACGGTATCCTCGTTTTCCAAGTTCCTTGAGGAGATGCCGTACTTTGACGCGGACAAGGTCAGCGGGTATATCGACAAGGTGTCGCCCTCGACAATGGCCCAGGTCAAAAAGCTGACCCTCGGCAACAGCGGCTTTCTCACCGACGACAGGCGCGAGCAGTACCGGCACTACAACGACAGGCCGCAGCCTCAGAGCACTTACAGCGCCCAGAGCGGCCCGCGCTATCCCGGCAGCGACGCCTATCAGACCGTGTATACCCCGCAGAATAACCGGCCGCAGCCCCAGAGCGTTGGCAGCGCGTACCAGAGCACGGGCTATGCCGGCAGACAGCCGGGCAACAACGACTATGACGCGACCGGCCTTCTCAACGATGACTATTCGCAGACCGGCGTGCTTGACGACAGCTATGACACCTCGCTGCTCACCCCGGCGCAAAACGGCCAGGTCGAGGAGATGGAGACGACCTTCCTGGATAATTCGGACACCTACTCGCGCAATGGCAGAGCCCCGGCGGTCAAGTATATGAAGCTCACAAGAGTGTCCACAGGCGAGACCGTGGAGATAAACAAGCCCGTGTTCAGAGTGGGCAAGGAGCGCGAATATGTTGACTATTTCATAGCGAACAACAACGCGATAAGCCGCAGCCACGCGGATATCATAAACAAGGGCGGAAGATACTTTATTGTGGACAAGAACTCCAAAAACCGCACGTTTGTAAATGACGAACCCATCCCGGTCGGAGTTGAGGTTGAGATAAACAAGAACTCGCGCATCAGGCTTGCCAACGAAGACTTTACACTTACTGACTGATAAAGGAGCGGAGGAAAATGCGTTTTATTGCAACGGCAGACACTGACGCGGGAATTGTCAAGCCGATAAATCAGGACAGCATCCTCATAAAGCACGCGCAGACGCCGCGCGGAGAGGTCCTGATGGCAATCATTTGCGACGGCATGGGCGGCCTTTCAAAGGGCGAGCTTGCCAGCGCCCATGTTATCCGGGCTTTTGACAAATGGTTTGAAACTTCCCTCCCGGAGCTGGCGGCCAGCGTAACGCTGCCGGAAATCGGGGCGGATATGGAGCGGCTTTTGCACCGGCTCAACGCGGAGATCATGGCGTATCTCACAGACCCCAACGAGAGCATGGGGACGACCTTCACCGGCATGCTTTTCATCGGCGAGGAGTACGTCATCATGCACGTGGGCGATTCGAGAGCCTATTACATAGGGCCGTCGCTCGACCTGCTGACGAAGGACCAGACCTTTGTCGCCCGTGAGGTTGAGCGCGGGAACATGACAGAGGAGCAGGCGCGGACCGACAGGCGGCGCAGCATACTTTTGCAGTGCGTCGGCGCGTCGAGAAACATGAGGCCGGATATGATTTACGGCAGAACCCGCAAGGGGGCATATATGCTCTGCTCGGACGGCTTCCGGCATGAGATAACACCGGCGGAGATATTTGACTCGCTCAACCCGATAAACCTCCTCAATAAGGAGGCCATGCACAACAACGCCAAGTATCTGATAACACTGGTCAAGAAAAGAAGAGAGAGAGATAACATTTCTGTTATCCTCATAAAAACAGAATGAGGTGACAGATTGTGATTAGAATAGGCGATATTTTTAACGGCCGCTACGAGATACTTAAAGAGATAGGCCATGGCGGCATGTCCACTGTGTTCCTCGCGATGGACAAGAACATGAACAAGCAGTGGGCGGTCAAGGAAATCAGGCGCTCCGGGCGCGACGCCAACGACGATATGTACAGCCACAGCCTTCAGGCGGAAGCGAACCTGATGAAGTCGCTGGACCATGGCGCGCTGCCCCATATTCAGGACATAATCGACCAGGGCGAGACCTTCTGCGTCGTCATGGACTATATCGAAGGTGAATCGCTGGACAAGATAATCAACGAGTACGGCGCGCAGCCGGAGGAGCAGGTTCTGGAGTGGGCCATGCAGATATGCGACGTCCTGTCCTACCTCCATTCCCAGCGCCCGCCGATAATCTACCGCGATATGAAGCCGGGCAACGTCATGCTCAAGCCCGACGGCAACATCAAGATTATCGACTTCGGCATAGCCCGCGAGTTTAAGCAGGACATGGCCGATACCACCGTGCTCGGCACGAGGGGCTACGCTCCGCCCGAGCAGTACAATGGCCGCACCGACCCCCGCTCCGACATCTACGCGCTGGGCATGACCATGCACCATATGCTCACGGGGCTTGACCCGAGAGCGCGGGATTACGAATACCACCCGGTGCGCTACTGGAATCAGAAGATTTCAGACGGAATAGAGGCGATCATTGAAAAATGCGTGCAGCCCGCGGCTGAAAACAGATACCAGTCCTGCGCGGACCTCATGTACGACCTCCAGCACCCGGAGCTTGTCACCAAGGGCCATAAGCGCAAGCAGAAGCGCAGGCTGTGGACCTTCTTCGGGGCGCTCGCATTAAGCCTTGTCTTCGCGCTGAGCGGCATCCTGTGCGCAAATCAGGCGACGAAGATAAACAACAACCAGTTTGACAAGCTTATCAACAGCAACATCGAGGAGAACATCCTCGCCGGTATTGATATCTACCCTGACCGCGCGGAGGGCGTGGAGAAGCTTGTTGAGTATTACGGGGATTCGGCGAGCTTCGGCGTCGCGGAGAATGCGAAGCTCAGCGCGATATACTCGACCAAGACAATTGACGACATGCTGGCCGACGCGGGCAACACCCCGGCGGACATCGCGGAGCTGAATTACCGCATCGGCGCGCTGTACTTCAGCTATTACAGCCCCGGCAACGGGGAGCAGAACGTGTTCAGGGACCGGGTCAACAAGGCCTACCAGTTCTTCAGGGCCAACGCCACGGATGAGCGGCTGATGAACGTGGATTTTGAACACAGGCAGGCATCGGATTGCTTCTATCAGGTCTGCAAGTTCAATAAGGACTTCATTTTCGAGAGCGCAAGCGTCGCGGAGGCCTCCCAGGCCGACTATGAGGAGCTGATAGAGGTCATGAACCAATCCGTTGACGCTATCGGCAACACCGACGCGTATACAAAGCTCTCCCTGTATAACACGGTGTTCTCGCTGCTCAACGACCAGCGGCCCACGATGAGTCAGCTTGGAATAGATAAGGATACTGTCCTTGAGCTGCTTGACAAAATCTATAACGAGGCAAGCAGCGTGCAGCCCCATAAGGAGGGCGCTATGGCCATGCGCAACGAGATTCTGGACAACTATGCAAGCTACCGGGAAAGCATAGAGAACTGGGATATGGTAGGAAGTGAGGCGAAAGGAAAGTGACAGCACAAACATTTTCAACTTTGTCCATCGTAGCTTACGCTGCGGCGGGGCTGTGCCTCGCGCTTGCGGTTTTGTTCTTCTTCCTGTTCAAAATCCCGGAGGTCATAGGCGATTTGTCCGGGCGCACGGCAAAGAAAAACATCGCGAAAATCCGCTCCGCCAATGAGCGCAGCGGGGATAAGGCCTTCACTCCCGGGCGCGTGAATGAGCAGCGCGCCACGCTGACAAAGTCAATGCGGCTGAATAATACGGCCGCAGGGGGCGTCGGCTCGGATGAGACCCTGCCGCTCGACGGCTTCGGCGCGGATGAGACCACCCCGCTCGATGACTTCGGCTCAGACGAGACCACCCCGCTCAATGAGCCAGGCATGGAGGAGACCACGCCGCTCAATGAGTCCGGCATGGAGGAGACTACGCCGCTCAATGAGCCCGGCATGGAGGAGACCACGCCGCTTGATGATAACGGCATGGGCGCCCCCGCCGCGCCGGATGACTTTGGCGAGACGGCCCCGCTGGATGACTTTGGCGAGACGGCCCCGCTGACGGAGGACGAGCTGCCGGAGACAGCCGCTCTGGAGCAGGCGGCGGCGGAGCCCGAAAAGCCCGCGGAGAGCGAGGAGACCTCAATCCTGACGCCGGTCGAAGCGGAGACAGAGCTGCTCACCGACAGCATGCCGCAAAAGACGCCGCTTGAGGAAAACGGCTGGGCGATTCTTGAAAGTGTGATTCTGATTCACACTGAGGAGGTCATCCGTTGACAGTTATGCGCAAACTGAGGGGCAGCTTTTATAAATGCGTCATCAGTTTCAGCGTCTTTTCGCTGACCTTCGGGCTGATGCCCCTGCCGTATTATCTTTCGGATAAGCTCAGAAGAGCGGGCTTTGTGATAAACGGCCTTTTGTTCTGGGCGGCGCTTGCGGCCGGGTTCATTTTCCTCATAAAGGCGGCGGGCTATGCCAGAACGGTCTGTGCCTCGAACCCGCAGGCCAAGTACATCCGCGCCCACCCACCCGGCATTTTAAGCTTCTTTTCTAACGGCACAGCGGCGGTTTTTGACATTCTGCTGCCTGCCTCTATCATAGCGACGGCTGTCGTCCTGATAAAATCCGGCGGCGATATACTCACCTTCGCGCTTATCGCGGTCACGGTTTTTTCACTGATAATGCACAGCCTTTTTAACGGGAGAATATATCATCTTATCAAAAAGTTGAAGACAAGGAGAGAAAATTGAAATGAGCAGAAAAAGCAAAGAAAGCATTAAGCGTTTGCTTGCCATTGCGTTGACGTTCGTGATGGTGGCGGGCATGCTGCCCTTCACCGCCGTCAGCGCGTTCGCTGAGGAGACGCCCGCGCCCGACCAGACGACAGACGTCACAGCGCCTGCCGACGGCGAGCAGAAGGAAACCAAACAGACCGAGGACATCAAGGACGAGACCACCCCGCTCGACGCAGGGGATACGACGACCGATCCGATAGTGACCATGACCCCGGCAGAGGGACTTGTGTACGATGGAACCGAGAAGCAGCTTATTACTGCGGCTGAGGTCAAGGAAAACTACACTGCAAAGTACACGGTTACTAAGGACGGCGTTGATGTCACGGCGCAGCCGGTCGACGACATAACTGCTGTAAAAGTGATTGCTGCCGGTACATATGAGATCATGGCAAGTATCACAGCAGAGGACGGGACAGTAACTACCGAAGGCCCTGTCAGTGTTACCATTGCGAAGGCGGAGTCAGATAAAACGATCACCTTTACCGATAAAGACGGAGCTGCTATCGAGCATAACGCTGAGATCTCGGACACGATCACGGCTGATACATACACAACAACGGTCAATATAACCGAGGCCTATACCGAAGGAACTACCGCGGGCCTGATCAGCTTCGAACTGAAGGCAGAAGACACCGAAATTGATGCGTCCAGCTATTCTTATGCTTATAATGCCGGTGTGCTCACTCTGACGATGAAAGAAGCCGGAGAATATAAACTGACCGCTACCGTGGCAGGTGACGATAACCACGAGAACAGCACCGCCGCTTTTACCCTTAAATTAGCAGCGTCCACCATACCGGAGGGCGATCATATCATTCAAGTAGATAGCAATGACCTTACGCAGACTGTTAAGCTGAATTCAAGCGGAGATTTTTCTTTTGTTATTGGCTACAAGTTTGATGGAAATGGCCATAATGGCAAAGTTACAGCTGAGCTTGACGATAAGGCTATAGGAGTTTTCAGTGATCCTACAGTAAACAAATGGTCAAAAGAAATAACATTAACAGTAAACAAGGCAAACTTGGATAATCTTGCAGAATTGATCGGTGATGAGGGATTCACTTTCGACCTTACCATAAAAAAGGCGGCGTCTGGTGCGCTTTGGACACCGTCTCCCGCAGATTTTGTGAAGGTAACTGTCACCGTGAAATATGGCACAAAGACGCTTGAAGAGGGCGATTATAGCATTGACGGTGGCAAGCTGACCGATGACGGTTGGTATGTAAAGGATGGGGACGTAAAGCCTGTATTGAATTGTACCGGCTTGACCGTATCCGGAACGCTCGGGGGTGAGTTCAATAATTCTATCGAACTGCCCGATGGCGAAGGTGTGCAGGTGTTTGTTAAGGAGACTGATACCGGCATAATCTCCAAATGCGCGCTGCCTGTCAATGCTGACTGCAACGGCCCGGTGACTACAATCGACCAGAGCGAAATCAGCGTATGGGAGACAATTTGGAATAATATCAGCTTTGGCTCGACCAAACCGAATACAACTGAGATTACAATCAGCAGCGAGGATGCAGCATCAGGCGTTAAAGAAATCCATGTTCTTTTAAGAAGCTCTTCAATGAAGAAATACAACAACGCAATCGCAGCTAAAATGAAAGAGAAGCCTATCCTGCCTGAAAACGCAACGGATGAAGAAAAACAGACTTACGATGAAGAACACAAGGCATGGAAGGCGGAGTTGGATGCCATCACTTTTGAGTCAACGCTTGGCGATGCTACAGATTCAAATCTGATTGCACCTGAAGAAATTGGTGCAAAAAAGGTAGAGAGCAAATTTTCTGTTGAATCTGGTCAAATCTATCAGATCGAGTTCTGGGCTGTGGATATGCTTGGAAATGAAGGAGAACATCATACAACGAGAAACTTTGACGAGAAAAAAGTGTATGATTATCTCCTTGTTGATAACGACCCACCCGTAATCACCATTGAAAGCAGCAAGCCTGACGCTACGAACGGCAATACTTCATATTTCGGCGAATCTTATTTTAATAGCGCAGAAAAAGTTACAGTTACCGCCACCGTGGATGAAGCCAACTATGATTTGATCAAAGAAGGCAACAGCGGTAAAGCCTTGGAAATCAGTGTCACTAAAGATGGCGGGACAGAAGCAATTGCCACCGTAGCGGATACAAAAAAAGAAGGCAAATTTGGCAGAGAAGTCAGTTATGATTTGTCACTTGATGGCAAGTACACCGTTACCGCAACTTGCACTGACCCCTCCGGCAATACTACAACTGAAAGTATGACTATCGTTATCGATACGAAAAAACCTGATCCTTCAATCGCACTTCCTAAAGAAGCTCCTGAAAACAAATATACGGGAGACGCAAATACCTTCTATTTCAATGAAGATATTGGATTTGCCCTTAATGCAGGCGATGCTAACCCCGGCACTGAGATGGAGGTTGCTCCCTGGAAAGACGCAGCTTTTGATAAGGTGTCTCTCAGCGACGGAACCGGTACTTACATGGTTACAAAAGATGGCGAATACAAATTCAGCCTGAAGCACACAGACGCGGCCAAGAATACCAGAGAAAAAGAAGACTCCATTACCTACATCCGCGATACTGTGAAGCCCACTGTCGCGGTCGATCTCGGCGGTGCGGCGAGGGTCGAGGGTGACACGCATTACTATAACGGCGCAATTAATGCTACCATCAATGTCACCGAGAAGTATTTTGACGCAGGACTTATTGAAACCAAAGTTGACGGCACGGGCAGAGACGTAGCGTTCAAGACAAACGCCGACACCAATGTCAGCACCAGCCCTGTCACTATCACCGGCGACGGGGAACACAGACTCAGCGTCAGCGGCTCTGACAAGGCTGGAAATGAGATGGAGGCCTATAACAGCCCCAGACTTGTCATTGACACCACGATACACGCCCCTGTCATCGGCGGCGTTGCCAACGGCAAGGCCTACAAGGACAAGGACATTGCCGTCAACGTTACCGGCGATGACACAAACCTTGACGCCATCACCGTGAAGATAACAAAGGCCACCAAGGACGGCACCGAGACTGTCTACTCCGTCAGCGAGGCCAACCGCTCCTTCACCTATGCTGTTCCCGCCGGACAGGCCGCGGACGGTGTTTACACCGTTGAGGCGACCATCCGCGACAAGGCCAACAACACCGCCGCCGCCCAGACCGTCACCTTCACGGTCAACCGCTTCGGCTCCGTCTATGAGTTCGGCACCGGTGTCAGCGACATCAACGGCAGCCACGTCAAGGCCGTCGATAACGACATCGTCATCAGCGAGTACAGCGTCAACAAGCTCAAGACTCCTCTTGAGGACAACGTCAAAATCAGCATCAACGGCAAGCCCGTCAGCAGCGCCGATGTAAAGGTGCAGGAGGAGCACAGAGCGGGCGGCTGGTACAAGTACACCTATGTCATTGCCGCAACGAGCTTCGCGGATGACGGCTACTACAAGGTGGAGGTCAGCTCCACTGACAGCGAGAGCGGAAAGACCTCCGGCACGGCGCGCTACGCCGACATGGGCCTTGCCTTCTTCAAGGACGGCACCAAGCCCATGATTGAGAGCGTGCTCGGCATGGAGAAGCCGACCTACAACGAGAACGAGCACAGCATCGACTTTGATGTGTACGACGCTATCGGTCTTGCCTCCGTCAAGGTCTATGTTGACGGGAAAGAGGTCTTCTCTCAGACCGACTTCGAGGACGCAAGCGCCTTCAGCGGCAAGATAGTCCTCGGTGAGCTGAGCAGCAGACAGCACATCCGCTTTGAGATTGAGGACCTGGCCGGAAATATAACCAATACCGACGATGATATCGAGCCCTTCGCACCTGAGTTTGAGTTCGTGCCGGATATAACGGTATCCACTAACTTCTTCGTGCGCTGGTACGCTCAGCCCGGCCTGTTCTGGGGCACCGTCATCGGCGGCGCGGCACTTATCGCGCTGGTTGTGATTCTCATCGCAAAGAAGAAAAAGACCGGCGGGGAAGAGGAGTAAGGCCTCGCCGCGCCACGGCAGATTTTAAGTGAAAACCGGGCAGGGGCATTAGCCCCTGCCCGGGGAGAAAACGCTCCATATCAAATAGGAACACAGTACAAGGAAAGATAAGTTATGGACAGACTTGCCAACAGAAAAGACATAGAAGAGATAACCTGCGGCTCAAACTTTGCTTTTGTCCTGTCTGAAAACGGCGGCTTTTCGCCAACGGAATACAAGGTCATGCAGACGCAGTCAACTGACTGCTTTATAAGGTGCATGAGGATGCAGTTTAACGGCAAGCCACAGTTCTATTACATAACTGAGGGCCGGTACACCCTTGAGTATCTGCTCTCCTCGCTCAACGGGAACACATATCTGCAAATCGTTTCCAACATGCTGAAAAACGCCATTACCGTCAAAAATAACGGGTTTTTGTCGTGCTGCAACATCGTGGTCAGGCCGGACAAAATCTATGTTGACAACACAACGCATAAGGCGTATTTCGCGTATGTTCCGCTCAACAACCGGCTTTATAAGGAGCATGTCGAGTTCGAGCATGACCTGCGCAACATGATTTGCGACAATATCAGGGCTTATCCCAACATCGCAGGGGGAAAAAGCGTGCAGTTCATGGCCGATGTGCAAAACTCCCTGCTGACGCTGGACATGCTGTACAAAAAATTGGGCGGCACGGCCATCCCGGCGACCAAAAAGGAGACGGAGACAAAGAAAAAAAGCGCCCTGCGCCTTGTGGCGCTGGGCTCGAACAAGGCCACCATCAATGTGGATAAGGACGATTTTCTCATCGGCAAGGATGCCGCCAAGGTCGACGGGGTCATCAGCTTCAACAAGTATGTTGGCCGCGTCCACTGCCGCATAAACCGCATCGGAAGCCAGTATTTCGTCACGGATCTTAACAGCACAAACCACAGCTATCTTGACAAAAAAATGCTTTCCCCCAGCAAAGCGTATCCTCTGCATAACGGCAGCGTTCTGCGGCTTGCCAACTCAGATTTTCGGATAGAGACCGATTGACAGGAGAGAAAAGTGAAAAAGCCAAGGATAATTATAGCTGATACGGACCTTGAATACACGCTGACGCTGCAATTCAAGTTTGCACAGGAGTATTTTGAAGTAATCGACGTTGAGATTATCACGGACCGGGCTTACTTTGAGCAGGTGTTCAGCACACCCCAGAGCGCGGAGATACTCATCGTCTCTGACGAGCTTTACAGCGAGTCCATTCTTCGCCACAGCATAAGCAACATCTTCGTTATGACCGAGCAGGACACGAGCGGAAACACCGAGGCGCTGAACATTTATAAGCTCTATAAATACACCAGCGTTAACGATGTTTTCAACAAAATCGTCGGCGAGAGCCAGCTCTATGTCACGCCGACAACCAAAAAAGACCCGCAGCTTGTTGTGGTCTGCTCCGCCAGCGGCGGCGTGGGCAAAACCACCATCGCCATCGGCATCTCGGCCTGCCTGCAAAAGAATTATAAGAGAGTTCTCTATATTAACGCCGCCTGCTTGCAGACCTTCCAGCATTATATGCACGATGCCTCACCCATTTCATCGACGGAGGTCTACGCCCGGCTCAACAAACACACGGATAACGCCTACAACGAGGTGAAAAACGAGATAAGGCAGGAGGGCTTTGACTACCTGCCGCCGTTCAAGGCGGCGCTGATGTCCCTTGGCCTGTCATTCTCCGTGTTTGAAAAAATAGCCACCTCCGCCCGGCAGTCAAATAAATACGACTATGTCATTGTTGACTGCGACACGGCCTTTGATGAGGATAAGGCCTCCATTCTCAACGCGGCCGATCAGGTGCTTGTGGTGCTCAACCAGACCCCGTTCTCGGTTTTTGCCACCAACACCCTGGTCAACAACATAAACGGTGTCAATGGAGACAAATTTCTCTTCCTCTGCAACAAATTTGACGATTCCGCGCATAACGCGCTGCTTGACAACGAGGGCACTCTGCGCTTCTCGGTCAATGAATATATAAACCATTTTTCAGACGGTGATTTCAGGAAATGCGAGGAGATCTCAACGGAAAACGGGATCCAGAAGGCAGCCTTCCTGATAATCTGACAGGAGAAAATTATGGACAGGAATGTAGCGATTATTGTTTTCAAAATACCGAAAAGAGGCTTTTCGGTGGACCTTGAGGTCCCTCTCGATATAACCGCCAACGAGCTTGTAAACGCGCTTAACACGGCCTATGACCTCCAGATTGACACCTCTGATATAAAAAACTGCTATCTGAAGGCGATAAGGCCCATCGCCCTTCTGCGCGGCAACAAGACCCTCGCGGAGTTCGGGGTCAGGAACAACACCATCATTGGCTATACAGAGTGAGGAAAAGTACATGGATTACAGGTACAAAATTATAATCTCCAATCGCAATCTGTATAAAGAGATAGAGCTGACCCCGGCCACCAGACAGGTAAAGGTCGGCACGGGCGTCAACTGTGATGTTCGACTGAGAAAGAGCCTGTTCTTCGGCGATATTGAACTGCTTTTTACAAAAAACGAGGATGAGTGGTCGATAATCTGCGCAGATAATCTCTACCTGACAGAGGGCGACGTGCGCAAGCTCATGACAAAGCAGCTCAACCACGGGGATATCCTCGAGGTGCGCTATAACGACTCCGGGAACAGCGTGTTCTTTGTCGAATTTATTATTGATTTCGATAACGGCAGCGTTGCCTATGATCGCGTGGTTGATATCTCCAACGCAAACCAGGTGACGATAGGCTGCTCCGCCTCTTCCAATATTTCCATCAACAGCCTTTATACCCGCAATGAGGCGATAAAGCTGGTGCGCCAGAATGGGAAGGTGATGCTCCAGATCCTGCATGCCTCCTATGGCGTCCACCACAACGGGCGCAAGGCGGGTAATCTTGAAACAATAAAAGACGGGGACTTTTTTACTCTGGCGGATTTCTTCTTCTGCTATAACAACGGCAGACTCTGGATGCAGATTCGCGACGATATGCGCATCAACGGCCTGCAATACAGTGATATCCCCACACGCAACAATTACCCGCTTTTCAAGCGCTCCACGCGCGTAAAAGCGGTTTTGAGCGACGAATCCATTGAAATTCTCGAGCCGCCCCCCAAGCCCGAAAAGCCGAAAAACAACCTGCTCATGCGTCTGCTGCCGTCAATGGGCATGCTGATAGCCGCGGGTGTCATGGCGGCGCTCGGCGGCACGACTATGATAATCTTCTCCGGAATTTCCGGCGGCATGGCCATTCTGACCAGCATCCTGGGCTTTCGCGAGGGTAAAAAGGAGTACCGCGAGAAGAGCGCGGAGCGGATTGAAAAATATAACGCATACATTGCCAACAAGCGCGCTGAGATAGAGCAGCTGCGCGATGAGGAGCTGCGCCTGCGGGAGGATATTTACATCTCTCAGGACGCGGAGCAGAAAATGCTTGATGCCTTCTCTTACAGACTTTTTGAACGCGAAAAAACCGATGAGGATTTTCTCGATATCCGCGTGGGCAACGGAGCGGTCGAGGCGAAGCGAAAGATAAATTACAAGGAGAAGGAGCGCCTCGAAATCGAGGACGAGCTCCAGCTCTATCCTGAGCAGCTGTGCGAGGAATATAAGTATATTCACGACGCGCCGGTGGTGTGCCACCTCAAGGACGCGGGCGCGATAGGCGTGGTGGGCAGCGAGGAAGACCGCTTCTGCATGCTTAAAAACATCGTTATAGACCTCGCCGCCAGGCAGTATTACACCGATATAAAATTCGTCTTCGCCGCCTCGGAGGAGCATCAGCAGCGTATACATTGGCTCAGGATGCTCCCGCATGTCTACTGCGACGATACGAAGAGCCGCCTGCTTGTGTGCGATGACGAGAGCAAGAACCTCATTTTTGAGTATATATACAAAGTCCTGAGCCAGCGCGAGCAGAGAAAGGCCTGGGATGAGCATATCATTGTGTTCCTTTACGATGACTGCGGCTTCCAGAAGCACCCAATCTCGAAATTCGTCGGCAACGCAAAGGACCTTGGCGTTACATTCATCTTCTTCGGCGAGAAAACGTCCGACATCCCAATGGGCTGCTCCAACCTTATTATGCTGCGCGACCGGGAGAACGGAACCCTTGTTGACACAAGCGGCAAGGACGCGGATGTGGACTTCCGCTATCCGCATATCAGCAGCAAGGCGGCCAGCCATGTCGTGCGGCTGCTCGCGCCGGTATACACGGAGGAGATATCCCTTGAGAGCACGCTGACCAAGAACATCTCCATGTTCCAGCTGCTCAACATTCTGGCCGTGGACGATATAGACCTCGCCGGCAACTGGGAGAAATCCCAGATCGTCAAGTCAATGGCCGCGCCGATAGGCGTGTCCAAGTCCGGCATTGTAAGCCTTGACCTGCACGACAAGGCCCACGGGCCGCACGGTCTTGTGGCCGGTACAACAGGCTCCGGTAAGTCCGAAATTCTCCAGACCTATATTCTCTCGATGGCAATATTGTATCACCCGTATGAGGTGGGCTTTGTCATCATCGACTTCAAGGGCGGCGGCATGGTCAATCAGTTCAGAAACCTGCCCCATCTTGTGGGTGCGATAACGAACATTGACGGGAAGGAGATCGACCGCTCCCTGCGCTCAATAAAGGCGGAGCTTCAGCGGCGGCAGAGATATTTTGCCGAGGCCGACGTAAACCATATTGACAAATATATCCGTAAATTCAAGGCGGGAGAGGTAAGCGAACCCCTTTCACATCTGATCATCATTGTGGACGAGTTTGCAGAGCTCAAGGCCGAGCAGCCGGAGTTCATGAAGGAACTGATCTCGGCGGCCCGCATCGGCCGAAGTCTGGGCGTTCACCTTATTCTTGCCACACAGAAGCCCTCCGGCCAGGTCAACGAGCAGATTTGGAGTAACTCGCGCTTTAAGCTCTGCCTCAAGGTCCAGAATCAGGAGGACAGCAACGAGGTCCTCAAGTCTCCGCTTGCGGCGGAAATAAAAGAGCCGGGCCGCGCCTATCTCCAGGTCGGAAACAATGAGATTTTTGAGCTGTTCCAGTCGGCGTACAGCGGGGCATCGGAGAAGGCCGAGGAGGGCAATGTAAGAGAGTTTACGATATACAGCCTCAACGATTCAGGCCGCCGGACGCCGGTTTATGTCCAGAAAAAGAATAAATCCGACGAAGCGAACACCACGCAGCTTGACGCGATAGTCGATTATATCCACGGCTACTGCGAGAGCAGCGGGGTCAGGAAGCTGCCGGATATCTGCCTGCCCTCACTCGCGCACGTGATCGATTTCCCGCCCGAGCTGCCGCACAGCCAGCAGAAGAGCATCGACATTCCCATCGGCGTTTATGATGACCCGGACAATCAGTACCAGGGAGTATACAGCATAGATATATCCAGCTCCAATGTTATGATCATCGGCTCAGCGCAAAGCGGAAAAACCAATATCCTGCAAAGCATGATCAGATACCTGAGCACGTACTATTCACCCGAAGAGGTTTCGATTTATATTATCGACTTTGCCTCCATGACGCTCAAAAATTTTGAAAAGCTCAATCATGTGGGCGGCGTGGTGTGCAGCTCCGACGATGAAAAGCTCAAAAACCTTTTCAAGCTGCTCAATAACGAGATTCAGCAGCGCAAGGCGAAGCTGATGTCTGTCGGTGTCAGCTCCTTCGCGGCGTACAGGGAGGCCGGAGGGACGGATATACCTCAGCTTGTCCTGATGATCGACAACATCACCGCGCTCAGGGAGCTGTACTTCAAGGATGACGATAGTGAGCTGATAAACCTTTGCCGTGAGGGAATTTCTGTCGGCCTGTCCATCGTTGTGGCCAATGCCCAGACTCAGGGGATAAGCTACCGGTATCTCTCAAACTTCTCAACGCGCATCGCGATGTTCTGCAATGACTCCAGTGAATATGGTTCATTGTTTGACCATTGCCGTGAGCGGGTGGATAACATCCCGGGCAGATGCCTTGTCGTGGTCGAGAAAAGAAAGCTGGATTGTCAGGCGTATATCGCCTTCCCGGGAGAGAAGGAGATAGAACGTGTCAACAAAATGCGCAATTATGTCTCCGAGACAAATAGGAAGTACGAGGGCCGCTGCGCCCGGAGGATACCTGTTATTCCGGCCTCGCTCACAAGCTCCTATGTTAGTGAGGAGCTTAGCTCCTATATGAGCAAGGACTACACGTTAATTGCGGGCTTGGATTACTCGACAGTCAGCCCGTTGGTTATCGACTTTACGGCGCTTGGCGTCCTCGGCATCTCCGGCAGGGAAAAGAGTGGAAAGCACAACTGGCTCAGATACGCGGTCAATCTGCTCCAAATGCGCAATCCCGGCGGCCTGCGGCTGTATGTATCCGACGGGATAAGCAAAAAGCTCTCCTGCTTCAAGGAGGCGGAATATACCGCGTCATACAGCATACTGGAGACCGACGCACCGGCGCAGATTATGGAGATTGAGAAAAAGCTGGAAGCAAGGTATGAAGCGCTGCTTCGCGGCGAGGAGGATATTTTGACAGACGCGCCACTGCTGCTGTACATAATTGACAATCCGGATGCTGCGGATGCTATCTGCAATGATCGCGATGCGCTCAATGCCTACAAAAACATCACAAGCAAATACAAAAATATGAAGGCAGGGATCATTGTTTCCGGCTTGGAAAATGCAAGCATCTCTTACAGCGCTAACGACATTTTGAAGGGCATCAAGGACAAGAAAAATCTGTTGTTCTTTGACGATTTGACAAATCTCAAAATATTCGACCTGTCGTATTCTCTGACAAAGCAGTTCAAAAAACAGATCGAGCTGGGCGACGGATATTATATCAAGGACAATGACTGCTATAAACTGAAGACTCCGCTGTATACAAATATGATAGGCGGAGCGTAAAAACAATATATCTCCGGAGAATATCCGGTTATATATAAATAAAAAATGGAGGAATAAAAAATGGACATCAGAGTATCCCCTGACGAACTTGAACAGACAGCTTCCAAGTTCGAAAATTTAGCCAGAGAACTGGACAACGTCCGAAAGAGCATGAAATCGGCGAACGATCAGCTTCAGGCATCATGGAACGGCAAGGGAGCTGAGAAATTCAACAACTTCTTTGAAGAAATGAACAGCACCATCACGTCTTTTATCGGTAATGTACCGGAGCTTTCCAAAGACCTCAGGACTGCTGCAGAAAACTACAGAGGCGCTGACAACGCATGAGTAAGCTTATGCACGGCATACTCAAGCGGTATGCCGTGCATATTCCCTAAATAGTTTCCTCCATAAAAAATGAGGCAATATGGGTAGAAAAAAGAGGGTGTGAAATTTGTCACTTTTAGATGATCTTATAGGTAAAATACAATATTATCGCAATACAATTGCCGACTGCAACGAGAAAATAGAACGCTTGAAAGAAGTCTATAATACGCTTGGAGAATTAAAAAGAGGCGGCAGCGGCTTTAATTCAAAGAAAAAGAAATTAGATAAAATATCCCAAGAAAAGGTTGAATGGCGAGGAGAAAAATACAACTCATATAAAAATGATGTTGGTAATCTGACTGAGCTTTGCCAAAATTATTACACTGCCTTGGATTACGCGCAAGATAATGTGAACAATAAAATCCTTGAGTTAAAACAGAAAAAGAACGAATTTAAATTATTAATCGGCCCCCTTCAATCTCAAATTGATGAATTGAAAACAAACGTGCAGAACGCTTTGAACTGAGGTGACAATATGGCTCATATATTATTAAAATATGCACTGTTTAATTTGGAGTTGGAAAACTTTCGCAATTCGCCAAGTGATATGAACCTTAATCTCAGTTCTGTTGAGGGGTGCGAGCTCGAAACGCTGAAAGGCTACATAAGCAGATTTGATAAGCTGGTTTCGGTTCTGCTGACATTCAAGTATCTTATAGAAAAGGATGCCAACGATATGGCTACGCTTGCGGGCAATCTGATCAAAGCAGATGCTATGTCTGCCGGGGCGGGCATTGCAGGAAAAGTCATTGGTGGCATCGGCAACTTAAACGCAGGTATTGGCGCGGCAACAGCCGGCGTCGCAGGCAACGCAAGTTCCAGCGGCACAGGCGGCGGTGGCGGCCATTCGTTTTAAGGAATTATTTGTTTGAGGAGGTGAAGAAGTGAGCTTTAAGGTAGATTACAGCGCCATGGATAATGTGGCCTCTGAATATGCCAGCAGAGTATATGAATGGGGGAATACCATTTCAACTGTTATGGAGAAAGTTCAGGTCGTTCAGACCAGCGATAATATCGCGGGTAATGCGGCCGACCGTTTTAAGTCTTATCTGGATATAAGCTATTCCTGCACATCCACCATGCTTATAAAAATGCTGGAGCTGTTCAGAAATAATCTTTTGCTTTATATAAAAGAATATACTACTAATATAGACTCGGAACAGGACGCACATATTGAAGAGGATATACTCGAGGAACTGAACACCAAGCTTACAGATGTCAACAGAGAAATGCGGCAGATAGATACGGATGTTGAATCGGCTCTGCAGGAAATTTCAGATATTGCAAAAATTTATGCCCCGAACTTTTCAGATGCGGACACAGGATTTGAAAATATCAAAAAGCTGCTTGACGATTTGGACAGAGATATTAACGAGCTGGAAAACAAGCATTTGTCCGCAGATTTTGTGGATATTGATGATGCAATTACCAACGCAACTAATTATTTAAGGGAACTCTTCCAACAAAGTATAGAGTTTAAGACCAATTTTTCAACTCCGGCTTTCCTCGCTCTAACAAGTGTTCCGGCAATGCTTCAGTCAACAAAAAATTTGTTTGAAAAAGTTGATGCGCAGGATGTGGAGGAACTAAAGCTTGCCAATCAAGAGTTAGCACAGCGCATAGACAATCGCATTAAACAACAACAGGCAGAAATGAAGAAACGCGAAAACCAGGCCAAATGGGCAAAGGCTGGCTTCAATATTGTCGTTGGATTGGTTACAGCGGTGGTGGTCGCGGCTGTTCCGGCAAGCGCTCCTCTTGTAGTGCCTGTTGTGAAAGTTGCAGCAGGATCTGTCAGAAGTGCATTTAGTGCGGCTGCTGATGAGTATGTAGCGCATGGCATGAATATGGATGAATGGGATACCGGACGTATTGGAACACATGCCTGTATTGGCGGAATAAGCGGAGCCATAAGCGCGATGGTGCCGACGGATGCTGGCTTTGTCACGAAAGCGTTCGCAGACGGCGGAGGCGGTGTGTTCGAAGGTATGTTGACAACGGGCTACGATCAGCTTGCCACATATGGAAGCATTGTAGATGCGTCGAGCATATTTGCTGAAGGCTTGACAAGAGGCGCGACTACATTTGCAGGAAGTCTTGTCGGCGGAGCGATAGCCGATAATACAAAGGGAATAGGAATACCCAGCCTGGATAAAGCCTTGGAGGATCCGTTTAGTGCCGGCCACGGAGCGGCGGTTTTCGTATATGAAGGAGGCAAAAGCTTAGCCTCGAATATATTTGATAGAGGTGTGAGTGAGCTTACAGAGCAGAGCATCGAAAGCGTTGTAACAGGCAGCTCGGCTATAGATGTTAAGACAATAGTGGAAAAGATGTATTCCCCCGATTCTATGGTAGAGGATTTTGTGGGGGATGGCTTGTCAGAGGTGGCAAAAGACCATATAGACAACGCATCTATCGACTGGGAAAACACAATGAACTCGCCCAGTGAAATTAAACAGATGGAAGAAATGGAGAAAAACGGTGAGTTTAATATTATGCCGAGCGAACTTGGTGATGCGTACTATTCCTCCGATAAAGCACCGCTGACCGAAAATCCGATTGAAGTCGAGTTCAAGTACAATACTGCTAAATATGATAAAGAAGAATTCATATATCAGGGGAATATGCAGGAAGAAGGCATGAACGATCTCAGCGTTGCGGATTATCTTGACAATTATGAGCGGTATAAGGCTGAAGGGCGAGATATAAATGATGCACAGGAAAAATACCGCCTTGGAATTGTTGAGACAATCGCAGACGAGAACGGCGAACAGCAAATCAGAGACATGATGAAGGAAAATCCCAATCTCAGCTATGAGGATGCAAGTAAAGAAATTAACTGGAAAAAGCTCATAAAAGAGGCTGAGGAGGAAATATCTTCACAGGCAGCATTACATAACCCGGATCAGATCGCAGGCGGTGATCCCCGGAATGTCTTCGCAACGGGGTCTTCAAAGGTCAACAGCTCTTTCGGTTCACAATGGAAAGGAAGCCGCTCAGAGACGCTTTATAACGAAATTTTAAAAGCGAGTGAAGGCATGACCCGTGAAGAGATGGAGAACACAAGGTTAAACGTCAAATTCAATTACGAATCAAAATAATAAAGGAGAATAAAAAACATGGAAAGAATCGATTATGTACCTCTCGGCAGCGTTGTATATCTTAAGGGCGGCATCAAAAAGCTTATGATCGTGGCGCGCGCTATAAATGTGACAAATGATGGGAAGCAGTATTTCTTCGACTATGGCGGAGTCCTCTATCCGGAGGGAATAACCGGCGAGCAGATCGCGTATTTCAACCATGAAGATATCAACAGTGTGTTCTTCCGTGGCTGTGATGATGAAGAGAACAAGGGAATGGTTGAGAGCATCAATCAGTTTCTCGAAAAACAGACTAATCTCGAAAGAGGCAATTACAAGAGCTGGAAGGCAAAATAAGCTTTGCTGTTGAAAATTGCAGCTGACAACAGCAAAACCGGTGGGGCTTGATGGCTTACACCAAAAATAAATAGAGAAGAGGGAGAAAAGAAAAATGAATTGCAGCTTTTGCGGAAAGTATGTCGCGGAAGGGCAGCGCTTCTGTCCCAACTGCGGCGCGGTTATTGAACAGCCGAAGCCGGTGCAGCAGCCCGGCTACCAGCAGGGCGGCTATCAGCAGGGTGGCTATCAGCAGGGTGGCTATCAGCAGGGCGGCTATCAGCAGGGTGGCTATCAGCAGGGCGGTTACCAGCAGGGTGGCTATAACACCGCCTACCAGACCGATGTTATCGGAGACAACAGCAACCTGATCGAGGTTTACAAGCATGTAATGAAGAACTATGCCACCTTCAGCGGCAGAGCACGCCGCAGGGAATACTGGCTGTTCATACTTGCAAACTTCATTGTACAGGTCGTCCTCCAGCTGTTCGGCTCAGTGTTTTCTGCCCTTGCTGCGTCGGCCGGATCGAGCTTCCTTGCGGCCATTGGCGTTATCTTCACGGTGCTTTCCTATATTTACAATCTGGGAATAATAGTTCCGAGCCTTGCTCTCTGCTGGCGCAGACTGCATGACATCGGCAAACCCGGCGGCTTCTATTTCATGGGCCTTATCCCCCTGGCAGGCCCCATCATCATGTTGGTATATTTTTGCACGGACAGCCAGATGGAGGAAAACCGATTCGGCCCCTGCCCCAAGGGCAGAATGTGATACCCTGCGAAGCGGCAAGGTATCGGGGCGAGATCAAAACTTGTATGCGGGGAGCGTGTTAAAATGAGCGTGGACTATTACAGAGACAAAAGACTGACAAGCAGCGCCACCAGCGGGGCAAGTCTGTATTTTGAGGGCTCCGGAAAGGTCATCAATCTCGACAAGGGGATGATGACCATCGGCAGGGATGAAAACTGCGATATTATTCTGGACTCAAATACCATCAGCCGCAATCACGCGAGAATTTTTGAAAACGGAAGCGACTGGTATCTGGAGGACCTGGGCTCGGTCAACGGGATGTCTGTCGACGGCAAACGGGTCAGATCGCGGGAGCGGGCCAAGCTGTATAACAACAGCAGAATAGTCTTTGCGGATAATCTGCGCGCGCGCTTCTACTTTGAGGACGCCGGTTCACGCGTTTACACGGGCACGGGCTTTCCCCTGCAGGAGCCGGTCAACGGCGCAGCGCAGGAGCGGCCTAACCCGTATTACAATGCTCCGATGCCCGACCGGCAGCGAGCGGAGGCCCAGCCGCAGAACCGGCAGGCGCAGTATGGCGCGTATGCCCAGCCTGCCGGGCAGATGCCGCCTTCGCCTATGAAAAAATCGAAAAAGCTGCTGTGGCTTGTCCTGAGCCTTGTGCTTGTCACGACGCTGGCGGCGGGCGCCGCCGCGTGGATGCTCAGCACCCGCGACGAGGGGCAGATCGACGCCGCGGTCTACACCATGGACTATAAAAGCTTCGTCGGGAAGACGACATGGACCGTGACGGACAAGCTCGACGGACTGGTGACGGATAATGTCGCCCTGGGGGCGGACGGCGAAAGCATTGAGCGCGCCAGCTTTGAGGGCGAGGACGGCTCTGTCAAAATCGTCTTTTTCAAGGATAATCTGCCGGAGTACGCCACGATAGTGAGCCCGGACGGCGAAAAGGCCGATGTTGTGTACAACAACGAAGAAAAAATCTTCATCGAGACCATCGGCGAGCAGGTGAGCAGATATGACTATGACGGCAACTTTATCGAGCCCGAAGAGGAGATAAACTATTACTTTGAAGAAGAAACCGTGACCCTGTACGGCGTGGAAGTTCATCCTATCAGCATTAACCCGTCCGTATGGATAGAGGAGTTCAGTATTTCGGCAAACACGGAAAAAAAGCCGAACCTGTTTGTGATTTGTGTTCTCCTTGAGGGCGAGGAGGAGTGGATGCCGCTGCTGTTTGTCAGCCCGGACGAGAACAATTCGGTTGAACGCTCATTTGAAGAATACTCGGGCGCTTTTGTAAATCCGATTGAGAAAGTGGCGATAATACCCTGCGATTATGAGACTGTGACGATAAACGGCATAGAGGTCTGCACGGACGGCGTGCTCAAAATGGGCGAAGGAGAATAAGAGAGGAAGAGACGTAGATGGAAAAATTAAGTTCAGGAAAAAAGGGCAAGGTCGCCGGCGCGTATATGATTTTATATTTGCTTCTGATAATAGTGAATGATATGAAAATAATGCCTCATTATATTGACTTTGGCGAAGCGCGGCTGATTTGGCGCGTGTCTATTCAGTACGCCCTTGATGCGGCGGCAGTTATTATGATCGTTGTTTGCGCAATGAGGAACAAAAACAAGCTGCTGCTTTTTATTGCAGCGATAGTATCCGCTGTGGCGATTTTTGCAGGATTGGTATTTGATATAATATACTATGATGAGATATCAGTTACTGCCGCGTTCGTGTTCAATGTTTTGTACAGGTTGAGCTTCATTGCCGTTGCTGCCTTCGGCACCTTTAGTCTCAGCAGTCTTGTCAAGTACACATGGTATGTGCCGGCTGTGTTGATTACAGCTGCAGGTATAGCAGCTTATATTCCTTATTTCAGTAGGTCTCCTGAATATATTGCGGAGATGTTAACTACGATCGCCTCTAATTTAACCCAATATGCCGCCGGAACCGCCGCGTTCCTTTACCTGGGCCTGTGGCTCAAGGCAAAGGCGGAGGAAGAAGCGCCTGCCATCGGATACGGCTTCTGAATCACAAACAAATCAAAAGGAGATAACACGATGGATAAACTTGCTTCACGCAATAAGGGCAAGGTTGCCGGCGCGTATATGATCATGTATTTGCTCCTCATGCTGTACTATTCCTGGCGCTCGCTGCGTTATATTATAACCTACGGGGACTCCTTATATCAATTATACGAGAACCCTTTATATCATACATTGAACGCCATCAGCAATATTACAATATCTGCGGCTTGCATTGTCATTATTGTTTGCGCGTTTTTGAATAAAAACAACCTGGTGCTTTTCATTGCTTCGGTAGTTTATCTTATTGGAGACAGATTGATTTTTATTCTCAATCGGCTTGGGGTAGATGTCCGCGTTAGTGGAGAGTTTAGCCTTATGGGCGTGATATACATTTTGGGAGTAGTAAGTGTTGTGGTTGTTATTGCTTTCAGTGTGTTTAAGCTCAATAAAGCAGTGAAGTATACGTGGTATTTGCCGGCCGTCTTTAAGGGAATCACCTTCTCTTCATATATGATCAGCTGTTTCGGGGATGAGAACGGTGGAGCGTTGGCGATGCTTGCCAATATAAGCATGGTTTTGCTCAATAGAAATTTCATATTTATTATTGCGTTCCTTTACCTGGGCCTGTGGCTCAAGGCAAAGGCGGAGGAAGAAGCGCCTGCAATCGGATACGGGTTCTGACTGTCTTTGAGACTGTCAAAAAACCTATGCAATAAAA
>ULWX01017665.1_pt1 | contig 70582 bp, 65 predicted proteins | sample 1960851 | NCBI WGS metagenome assembly ULWX01 (sample SAMEA4835826, study PRJEB28245) | human gut metagenome | biome: gut microbiome; material: fecal sample | place: Denmark | collected 2008 | reverse complement strand
CGCGCTCGGCACGAGCGTGCTGGCAGACGCCGGTGCGCTCTGCACCGACAACGGCGTCCAGATCAAAAAGATGGTCTATGGCGGAAGCGCCGAGAAAACGGAGCATGTCTCCGGCGCCGCGGTCGTCTGCCCCGCGGCCGGGCTCTTCAAGGCGGCGGCTTCCGAGCCTGCCGCAGAGATCGTGGACGTTTCTGTTCCTGAAAACGCCAGGATCCGATTCGCCGGCAGGACGGCCAAGGTCGTCTGCGCCGCGAATCTGAACGCCGCTGATAAGGTTGTCGGCGTCGGCCGCGGCTTTTCTACTGAGGAAAGCCTCTCTCTGGCAAACGACCTTGCCGCCGTGCTCTCTGCGGAGATCGGCTGCACCCGTCCGCTCGCCGAGGAGGAAAAGTGGCTTCCCTGCGCCCGCTACATCGGCGTGTCCGGCGCAGTCATCAAGCCCGCCCTCTATATCGCCGCCGGTATCTCCGGGCAGGTTCAGCACATGGTCGGCGTCAAGGACGCCGGAACGATTATTGCCATCAACAAGGATGAGCACGCCCCCATCTTCGCCAACTGTGACTATGGCATCGTTGGCGACCTCTCTACCGTTCTTCCCCTGTTGACCGAAAAGCTCAAAGGCTAAATGCCCCCCGATCCGGGCGCGGTTCGCGCCGCGCCCGGACAGCGTCCTGCTTGAAGCGTCCGGCAGCGCCGCCATCAAGGCTGCCGGCACCTCTATCACGCGGCTGTATCGCCCGTCCCGCAAGCCAGGCGCGGTTTCAGAGTGCGGATTTGCTGTCCGCTGGCCCCTGTAAGTGCGTCGCATTTGTAACAATCGACGTTGCTGCGTCCATCCGGTTCTGCTACGATAGAAAGCAAAGCGCCGTGCGACTTCCTCTGCCGCCGAGCCCCTGCCATTCAATTATTTCAAATGAAAGAAGGAACTCTGAATGAAACTACTGGAAGGAATAAAAGTCGTTGAGCTTTCCACCTACATTGCCGCCTCCTCGTGCGGGCGTATGATGGCCGACTTCGGCGCCAATGTGATAAAAGTCGAGCCGCCTGCCGGCGACGGCTACCGAAACTTCGGCCGCGCCTATAAGTGCCCGGTCGACATGGACTGCAATCCCCTGTTTGATTCCCTCAACGCAAACAAGCGCGGCATCGTAATCAACCTCAAAACCCCGGAAGGCGTCGCCATCCTGCACAAGATGCTTGCGGACGCAGACGTCTTTCTGACCAACACCAGAAATCAGGCGCTCATTTCTCTGGGTCTGGATTATGAAACGCTGATGCAGAAATATCCCCGGCTCGTCATCGCCAATCTCGTCGCCTACGGCGAGAAGGGCTCCGAGGTCAACCGTCCCGGCTATGATACCATGTCCCTGTGGACGCGCTGCGGCTTTACACATGACGTTTCGCTCATCAACGAGGGTCACTATGCGCCGACGCTGCCGCTGATGGGCGCCGGGGACATCCCCGTCGCAATGGGCCTGATGGCAGCGATCAATGCAGCGCTCCTTGCGCGGGAAAAGACCGGCAAGGGCGACCGGGTCAGCATCAGCCTCTTTGGAACCGGCCTCTGGATGGGCTCCCAGATGATCGAGAGCACGCAGTTTGGCCACGCGTATCCGAAAAACCGCTTTACGCAGTCCCCGGTCGGCGCAGCGTATGAGTGCTCGGACGGCCGCTGGTTCAATCCCAACGTTGTGAACTTCCCGAAGGATTACCCCAACTTCCTTGCTCTGATGGGCCACTCGGAGCTGCTGGAAGACCCCCTGTACAACAACCGGCCCAGCATGAACAAGCCGGAGGTTTCCGAATATCTGTATAAGCTGTTTGCAGAGAGCTTCAAACAGCACCCGGCTGCATATTGGAAAGAGCAGTTTGAGGCACACGATCTCTGCTACGAGATCGCCCAGACCTTCAACGAAGCGCTCAATGACCCCGTTGCAATCGAAAACGACTACGTTTACAAGATGAAGCACGATAACGGCACTGAGAGCATTCTCGTGCGTCCGTCCCTCCGCAGTGAAAACCTTGGTCTACCGGAATACAACCGGGCTCCAAAGCTCGGCGAGCACACCAAGGAAGTCCTCAGCGAAATGGGCTATTCCGCTGAGGAGATCGGCGCTCTGACGGAGAGCGGCGCCGTCAAGTAAACGCAGTTCGTCATAAAAACAAACAAAGAAAAGGAGTATGTTTATGTCTATCAATGGACCTCTCTCAGGCGTAAAGGTCGTCGAGCTCGGCCTTATGGTGGCAGCCGCTACCTGCACCCGCATGATGGCGGATCTCGGCGCAGAAGTAATCAAGGTGGAAAACACCGGCATCGGCGACACGTTCCGTCGCTGGCCCGCCGCTGTCGGCGCCCCGATTGACGAAGACTACAACCCCATGTTTGACACCCTGAATGCAAACAAACGCAGCATTTCTGTGAATCTGAAAGACCCCGAAGGCCTCGAGGTCATGTACAAAGTGCTGGAGGATGCGGATATCTTCATCACCAACACAAGAACCAACGGCCTGCGTCATCTGGGGCTGGACTACGATACGCTCAAGGAAAAGTTCCCGAAGCTCGTTGTCGGCCAGCTGATCGGCTATGGCGAAAAGGGCCCCGATAAGGACAAGCCCGGCTATGACAACACTGCTTTCTGGGCACGCGGCGGCTTTATGTACAGCCAGGTCGTCAGCCGCAGCGGTGAGGAAGCGATCCCCCTGTATATGCCCATGGGCGTTGGCGACACCGCCTGCGCCATGGCGCTCATGGCAGGCTGCATGTCCGCGCTGCTCAAGTCCAGAGAGACCGGCAAGGGCGACCGCATCACCATTCCGCTGTACGGCACGGCGCTCTGGATGGAAAACATCCTGATCGACGGCACGCAGTTCGGCTATATGTATCCCAAAACCAGAGAGCTTTCCAGCCCCTTCGGCGCACCGTATAAGTGCAAGGATGGCCACTGGTTCATGCCGCAGGTCACTGCCTTTGACAGAGACGTGCCCACCTTCTACCGGATCATCGGCGCGGAAGACATGCTGGACAATCCCGTGTATATGTCCCGCCCGAACTTCAACAAGATCGAGGTCTGCGCGCCCGTAATCGAGCGTTTTGAAAAGATCTTCGCCACCAAGACCGCCGATGAATGGGTCGAGCTGTTTACGGCGCATGATCTCTGCTGCGAAAAGCTCTATACCTATCCGGAAGTTCTGGAGGACGAGCAGGCGATCGCCAACGATTACGTGCACACCATGAAGTATGCAAACGGGAAAGAGGTCAAGATGATCCGCCCGTGCATCCGCTCCGATAACACCGGCATCGTCGAGGTCAAGCAGGGCCCGATGCTCGGCGAAAATACCTCGGAAATTCTGCGCGAGCACGGCTATTCCGAGGAAGCCATTCAGAAACTTGTTGACAGCAAGGCTGTAAAGCAGCACGCCTGATCCAGTCAAAGCCAGACTGCCCCCTTCCATCAGCCGCCCGCCCCGAAAACCGCTGCTGTAATTACTGCATCACACCTCTGTACGCCCCCCTTATTCCATGAGGCAGGCGGCTGATTCTTTCGTATCATCACACCCCCACCGCTGAGGATCCTTTCTCCGACAACGGTTCGCGTCGAATTGCACCGGGCAGCCGATCTCCGGTGCTAAGATTGGGATCGTTCACGAGAATGGGTCCGAATGCGGTGTCGGTAATTCCGACAAATCTCCTGCATTGTCAACGACAGTTCCGCCAACACACGCAAAAACCTACAGTCCGAAGAAACTGAAACATACGAATCTGTCGAAGTTACCTGGCTCTTCCGGAAATCCGCAAGCGGTATGGCAGAGCAAAAATCATCAGCAAGATTTCTTTGGTCAGGACATGCCGGATTCCGATCTTGACGATCAGGCCGGCATGGTGAATGTCTCCCGTCAGCCTGACTTTACCAAAGCTGTTTATGCTTTTCTGAAAATCGAAGCCCAGAATTTAATCAAAAAATAATTCACATGAATGTTAATAGATTTCGCTCCTTCGCAGTTCCGGACACCCGGATGCCGCGATCGACGATACAGGCCCCCGCGGAATCATCCGCACATAACAACTTTCAGTAATCTCTCTTTCACCCTTTCTTTGTATTGGCAGCCGCGATGTGGCGGATTGCGGCTGCACCCCCACTCTTTGCACGAAGCGCACTGCACGAATCGCGTGCAGTGCGCTTTGTTGCCAGGATGCCGCCTCCCGCAGAAAAAGACAGAAAGCCGGCGCTTCGTTTCCGAAGCGCCGGTTTCCCTGCCTTTCGGCAGAGCAAGTGCGGATTGCTGTTGAAAGGGGGCGTCCCCGGCGGAACGGCGCAGGCCGGTTTCCCGATCCCGCCCGGTTCCGCCGGAGTCGTGATATGAGCAGGGGCAAATACCCATAACACCATATTATGATCGCGGCCGCAGCCGGCAAGAGCGCGCGAATGCGATCAGAGTTTCTCCTCGACGTCCTTGCTGTCATGATAGCGGATGAGCGCATCGTAGAGCTTCTCTACAAGCTTCATGTCCGCATTCGTCATATATGCGAGAAACGTTAGCGCAAACAGCGCGCCGAACACGATCAAAACGATCCAATACCAAGCCATTGCTTTTCCTCCTTACCAGCTCAGGGCGTCTTCGTAATCAAGCAGCGTGGGGTCGATCGGCTCCTCGTGCAGGACGTTGACCATGTATTGATTGAACGCCTCGCGCATCTCCCGGCGGGAGACGGTGCGTGGATCCATAACGTCGTGCGGCACCCAGATCAGGTGAATGCCGCGCTCGCGCGCCTGATCCTCAAACAGACCGTGCAGGCCGCCGACGTTCTTGCACGACACATGGTCGTACATGATGACAATATTCACATTGAACTTCTCGCACATCTTCCAGCACTCGTCGAGCAGGTTTCTATACCCGCCGTTCGTGTGTGAGCGCATCATCATGCGCTCATTGCAGCGGGCAAGATCCAGCAGTGCCTGCTCCTCATCGCCGATGGTGATGGGCTGATAACTGAGCATGCACTCCATGTCCATCACACATTTGACGCCCCAGCAGTGCTGCGTCCAGTACGTGAAGTTCGTGTAGTAGTGCGCCGGGCATGCCCAGACGATACAGCGGTATTTCGGCTTGTTCGTACCTTTTGCACGGTCGATCTCATAGCCCTTGTGCATCATTTTCGTGACCTTGAGATCGGTCTTATGCATATACCGGTCGAGGCAGCCGGCGGCCTGGAACTCGTACTCACGCTGGAGCGCAAGCGCGGCGCCGCAAACCTGCGGGTAGTCCGTACAGTTGACGTCCCACTTTTCCACCATGCACTGTGCCGTGTCGTTGTACATCTTTGCGTTTTCCCAGAACGCATCCCAGTCCCATTTCACGTGCATGTGCTCCTCAATAAACGCGATGCACTTTTTCAGGTTCTTGACGGCGTATCTCTGGATTTCCGGCTCGTTGATGCGCTGCGGCGGGGTGATCTGGAAGATATCCATGCCCTTGAGGTAACGCGTCATCAGCGCAGTCTGCTCCACCGAGCCGTCGCACGGCATGGAGCTCGTGATGTAGCAGTCACCGACCTTCGGATAGTCGTCCACGATGGCACAGCCGCATTCCGACGCCGGCTCCGGGCACACATCTGGCGCAAGGCCGAAGTGCTCGATGGCATCGATATAATAGACCGTTGCATTCTGATCCACCTCACTCGGCAGTCCGATGGCGAACATGGCAATGTCGATCCACTTCACAGTCGGGAAGCCCATCATGATGAGTGAGGGCGTCATTTCGTCAAACATAATCGTATTGGCGCGCAGTTTTGCGGCCTTCTTGCTGTTCGGGCGCAGATTCTTGTCACGGACGATGATGTCGCGCACGCCGAGGACGGAGTTATGCAGCACGGAGAAAAACTGCTTGTGCGCATAGCGCAGTTCGCGGCCGCGCAGCCCCATCGTGTGGCGATCCATCATATGCGCCGCCGTGAGATAGCTGACCAGCCAGCGGTAGCGCAGCATCGCGCGCACCATCAGCACCGGGCGGCAGCCGAGTTTCACCGCCATGAACAGGTACAGATACATCCAACGCGCATAATCAAATAAGGTATCTTTGAGGCCTTTCCACTCGCGGAAGCGGAAGGCTCGCCGCTTCGCATCGTAAAATCTGCCAAGGCCCTTGCCCGTTTTCGGATCGTATGCCATGTCACTTCGCCTCCCGGTCCTTCTTGTGCAGTTTCTTAATCTCCAGACTCTCCACGAACGCCTGTACACGCGTGCGGAGCTGGCCGCTCTGGCCAGCGATATACGGTCGGTCGATGGACAATACGTGAATGCCGTGTTCATCCGGCATGATGTGGCTCGCCATCGTGCGCTCGTAGGACCAATAAGTGCAGAATTTCATTTGCTCATAGATCACGCCGTCGGCGTGGAAGTCACGCGCCAATTCTGCCACGCGGTCATACCGGCGCTGAACCCGGTGCGCCGCACACTGGCGCGGGCACTCCGTGTTTTGCAGATACCAGCGGCAAACCTGCGTAAGCGCATCCTCGTCGTCCGTCAGGGGGATTTCCTGCCGGCCGGGGAAGCTGCCGTAGCAGAAACGGTCGGCCACGACGAGCGCGCCGCTGCTCTCGATCAGCTTAATGAGATTTGGGTCATCGATCTCGGAGCCAACGACGGCAACGCGCACACGGAAGTTTTTCTCCGCATCCGGCTCACGCCGGCGCACCTCCTCCAGCGTTTCACGCAGACGATCCACGATCAAGTATTTGGGACAGACGTAGGTCACGAGCACCAGCACCGCGAATTCATAGCCCGTGATAGGCGGGTTATCGAGCTTGCGGAACGCGCCCAGCTCCGTGATGATGCGGCTGATCTCATTCTGCTCCGCCACTGCGGCACGGATGGCAGCATCAGAGATGTCCACGCCGTAATTTTCATGCATGGGCTTGAGGATCTTGCGTGAGACCTGCTCGACCGTGTGCTCCACGCAATCTTCGTCGTCCGAGTACGGCACGTCGAGGTTGCACCAGAAGAATTTGTCCTTGTCGCCGCCCTGAACATGCATGATCTCCATGTTTTCCATGGCGCGGTTATTTGCCTCGCACACGTCCACGCCAGCCATGCCGTGCAGGAAGGCGTAGTTTCCCTCCAGAGATCGCTCCAGAAGCGCGCGGGCATATTCGCAGCTATTGTTGGCCATATAGTAAGTGGCCATCTCCATCGAGTTGGTGTGCGGCGCACGCAGACGCACGGAGAAACACGCACCCAGATTGAGCAGCGCCTCCGGCGCGTGGAAGCAGGTATAGCCGATGGCCAGCTTCCCCTCCGCCTGTGCCTGCCGTACCAGCTCATTGTTGGCGTCCTCCAGAAGGCTTTCAAAATAAATCAGATGCTTCAGTTCCCTCATATCACACCTCTTGTTTTTGTCAGTCAGACTGACACTTTTGGTCAAACGCGCGGCCCTGACCGAAGCCGGGGCCTTGCGAACCGTATTTTTTTACTCAGTCTCCCCGGAATGCCTTGACGAACATGTCGCTCAGGTGCTGCATCCGGCTGCGGTAATCCAGCGCGCCCGCGCTGGGTGTGCCGCCAATGGACAGGCGCTGCATGATGCCGAGGATGGCGTCGTAGGAGTTATAATACAGCTCCCGCACGTCCACGTCCGGACTGATGGAGCCGTCGGCCAAGCCTTTGCGGATGGCCTTGGCCACCGGGCCGTTCGACGTTTCATACGGCTCCGGCGGACGGTTTTTGATCTCGTGGTTTTTGCCCGCGCTGTCGAGCACCAGCTCCGCGTCCAGCGTGAAGCGGACGCCCTGCGGGTCTTCAAAATAGAGGTTGCCGTAGCACACCAGCAGGCGGCCAACCTCCTCCAGCCCGGTTCGACCGCCTTCGCCTTCCGGCGGGAGCTGCCGGTCAATGTAGGCGATGACACGGTTCCAGTAGAGGTAGGACGCGGCCAGCACAAGATCGGTCTTCGTCTTGAAATAGCGGAACACGGAGCGCTCCGTCAGTCCCGCGCGGCGGGCGATCTCGCTGACTTTGGTTTTTTCGATTCCCTGCTCCAGAAAGCACTCCAGCGCTTTTTCCGTGACAAGCTGAATATTCTGTTCGCGCAATGCTTCCAGCGACATGGCGAGCCTCCGAGCGGTATAAATGTCAGTCAAACTGACAAGTTGGATTCAGTATACAAGACCCATCCGGGAAAAGCAAGAGCTGTTTTCGACAAAATCCGTCTCCGAATTTTGTGCACTCTGCGGCGTCAGAAGACACTCGCTCCATTCCATTTCCGGCTGAAGCCGAAAATTCCATATCCGCTCCCGCCTTCTTCCTTTCAAATCCGAAACCATGTTTCGGATTTATTGAGGAAAAACGGGAAAACGAATGTGGAGCTTTCCCGCTTGCCGGGTAAGCAAATGCGGCACGGGAAAACCCCGTGCCGCGCGGATGCTTATAGGATGCCTTTGGTGCAGAGCCAGGCGCTCCATTCCTGATAGTATTTGCCGTATACATGCGTGCTGTCGCTCGTGTAATCGGCGCGGAGATAGCCGTTTTCATCGTCAAACAGCTCGTTGATATCAATATAGAACACCGTGCGCTGGTCGGCCAGCTTTGCGATCTCGGCGTTGAGACGGTTGATGTTCGCATTGTTGAACACGCTGTCCGAATCGGAGCGCTTCTGCGCCAGATGGAGGTTTGCCTCCACGAAGAGGATTGCATCCGGCTGCCACTGGCGGATCTGCGCCACCAGCGCCTGATACTGCGACACCGTGGTGCTGAAATCATAGCCCAGCTCGTTCACACCGAGCATGACGTAGATCTTACCGAAGGTATGCTGCGTCAGCAGCGTCTCCAGGGTGACCTTGCCGTATTTTGCAACGTTGACTTCCGTTTCACGTACATTGTAAACGCTCATGCCCTGCGTGGCAAAGTAGCAGATATTGTCCATGCCGCCGTATTCCATGAGACCGACAGTGCGGGAGTCGCCGATCATCAGCGCGTCGTCAAAATACGAGGCGTCCACCTGCGTGAATTCCTTGATCGGGTGCGCCTCCGGCGTGGGCGTCGGCTCCGTTTCCGGTGTAGGCGTCGGCTCCGCAGCAGGCGTCTGCTCCGCAACGTCCGGCGCTTCGGTCTGCGCATGCTGATCGTGCACGGCCTTGATCCCGAACGGGATAGCCACCAGAAAGCAGACGGCAAAAATCAATGCAAACATCCGGGGACTGACACGCTTCATGCGGTTTCTACTCCTTCAAACATCAAAAACGGAAATACAAAAACGGGTCGTTCATACCCATGTACATGCAATAGACCGAAGCCGCGAACACCAGCACCAGAAACACCGCGCCGATCACATTGCTCTTGCACCGCGCATACAGCCGGTACGGCAGCTTCGTGGAAAACAGAAAGCCGAGCGCAAGCCACAGGCCGTACGTTTTGGCATACTTCAGATAATCCTGCTGGAACACGACCTCCACCCCTCGCTGGAAAAACGGAAACAGCCGCCCGAACAGCATGCCGAGCTGCGACAGGTCTGTCACCGCAAAGACCGCCCAGGAAAGCGGGATAAGCAGCAGCATATACAGATGCCCGAACGCGGGATGCCGGTCCAGCGTGCGCTTCAGCCCCAGCTTTTCCAGCGCGATGATCGCAAACAGCACCAGACCCCAGAGCAGAAAGTTCAGATGCGCGCCGTGCCACAGACCCGTGCACAGCCAGACCACCAGCAGGTTTCGCATCGTTTTGCCCTGCCCCTCCCGGCTGCCGCCGAGCGGGATATACACATAGTCGCGGAACCAGCTTCCCAGCGTGATGTGCCAGCGCCGCCAGAACTCCGTCATGCTCAGGGAGAGGTACGGGTGGCGGAAGTTCTGCGGCAGGCGGAAGCCCAGCATCTTGCCCAGACCGATCGCCATGAGGGAATAGCCGAAAAAGTCAAAATAGAGCTGGAACGAGTATGCAAAAATGCTCATCCACGCGAGCGGCGTGGAGATGCTGTCGAACCCGATGGTGGTCACGTCGGTCCACAGCCCGCCGATGCGGTTGGCGAGCAGCACCTTCAGCCCCATGCCGAAGATGAACAGCTTCATACCGGAGACCGCCCCGTTCAGGGAAACGGTGCGCGACTGAAGCTGTCCGCGCACCTCGGCGTAGTCCGTGATCGGTCCGGAGGCGAGCTTGGGGAACATGCACAGATAGGTGCCGAAGCGCAGCAGCGACCGCTCCGCCGGATAGGTACGGCGGTAAACGTCCACCAGATACGACACCGCCTGAAACGCATAGAAGCTGATGCCGATCGGGAGCAGCAGCTCCAGCAGCGGAATGCGCACCGTGCCGGACGGGAACAGCGCCAGCAACACCTGATTGATCCCCGTGAAGAGGAAGTCCGCATACTTGAACACGAACAGCCAGCCGAAATTATAGACGATACCCGCGATGAGCCACGCCTTTGGCCTGGCGCTGCGCTCCATCATCAGCGCGGCGCCGTAGTTCACAAGCACGGCGGCAATCAGCAGCAGCACATAGACCGGATGATCGAGCGTACCCAGCAGGTAGAACACCAGGCTGCCCACGAGCAGCAGCGCGTTGCGAAACCGCTGCGGCACGATCCAGTAGAGGAGCAGAAACGCCGGCAAAAACAGCGTCAAAAATTCCAGGCTGCTGAATACCATATTGCCCCTCCTCTCCGTGTGATACATAGACGTTTCGGCCGTAAAAAAGTGTCCTCCAACGCGAAAAAAGCCGAAAAAAATTTTGCGCGCCAAAACAGGCTGCAAAGTCGGTTTCTTGTTTACATAACAATTATAGCATAAGTGTTTTCTGCGGGAAAGCACCTTAACTCAAAAATCAGCGCCGAAAAACGGCGCTGATTTTTGGACGAAACGACGGAACTTGTCGATTTCAGTCGATATGGATGATCTGCTCCGTCAGTTCCCCGGCGCGGACGTTGGGGTTGTGGTAATGCTCGCGTTTGTCGGTGACGCTGCCGGCGGAGATCGCGCCCTTCGGGCAGTATTGCAGACAGTTCCCCGTACCGGAATAGCAGAAGATGACGTTTTCGCTCATGAAAAACAGCTCCTTTTTCCATTTTGATGCTTGCATTGTACATCAAGGCAAGATATGATACAATAGTACCGGAACATATACAACATTGGAGGTCAAAATGTACCACATCAAGCGTGACAAGCGGGCGCTGGCGTCCGTGGAGCTGATCTGCGCGGGGCTGCTGCGGCTTATGGCGCGCAAGCCCTTCGAAAAAATCACCATCACCGATCTGCAGAAGGAATCCACGGTAAGCCGTTCGACGTTTTACCGCAATTTCGACTGTCTGGAGGACGTGCTGGAGCTGCTGTGCGACCGCGGATTTCAGACGATCTTCGACACGTACAACGCCCAGCCGCCGGAGGCGCGCGGCCGGCTCAGCGTGGCGGTGTTTCGCTACTGGTGCAAAAACAGCGGCATTCTGGAGCCGCTCGTGGCCATCCACCGGACGGACATTCTGTTTTCCAGCCTGCGCCGCTGCGCCGCGCAGCTTGACAGCCTGCAATTTCTGGCCGCCGACCCCGTGCAGTACGACTACTTTGTTTCGATGATTACGTCCGTGATGGTCGGCATTCTGGTGACGTGGACGGAGCACGGCAAGGCGGAATCGGAGGAAAAAGTGCTGGAGATCGTAAAGACCGCGTTCGCTGCCGCCGTGTCTCTTGGTATTATCATATAAGCATACAGAAAACCGGCGCCCATCCAATCGGGCGCCGGTTCGTTATAATGTGATGAGCGTGCCGCTCTCGTTGCGCATGGCCTGCGGCGCTTTTTCGAGCGAGGCGATGACCGCGCGCTTGCCCCAGCCGCTGCGCACAAAGTGGACGGCGGCCTCGACCTTCGGCTTCATGGACCCGGCGGCGAACTGTCCGCTTTGCAGGTACATGTCCGCCTCCCCGGTAGACATGGTCTTCAGCTCCCGCTGGTCGGGCTTGCCGAAATTGATGCACACATGATCGACCGCCGTGAGGATGAACAGATAGTCCGCGCCCACCGCCTCGGCAAGCTTGGCCGAGGCGAAGTCCTTGTCGATGACGGCGGAGACGCCCTGATAATCGCCGTGCTCGTCGCAGACGACGGGGATGCCCCCACCGCCGCAGGCGATGACGATATACTCATTGTCGAGCAGGTTCAGGATTGACTGCCGCTCGGCGATGTCTACCGGCTTCGGCGACGGCACGAGCCGCCGCCAGCCGCGGCCGGAGTCCTCCTTCATGTGCAGAGTCGGGTCGGCCCGCATCATCTGCTGCGCCGTCTCCGCGTCGTAAAACGAGCCGATGGGCTTTGTGGGGTTCTGGAATGCGGGGTCGTTTTCATCCACGACCACCTGCGTGACGACGGTGGCCACGTGCCACGGCATGTTGCGCGTGCGCAGCTCCTTGCGGATGCCCTTTTGCAGATGATAGCCGATATATCCCTGGCTCATGGCCGTGCATTCCTGCAGCGGCATGGGCGCGATCTTGCTGTTCACGCGCGACGCTTCGTCGAACGCGAGCTGGATCATGCCCACCTGCGGGCCGTTGCCGTGGCTGACGATGATCTCGTGCCCCTGACTGATGAGGCCGACGAGCGCGGGGCAGGCAGCCTCGATCTTTTCCTGCTGCTCGGCGGCGTCGTTGCCGAGGGCGTTGCCGCCGAGCGCGATGACGATCCTTGCCATGGCGTCACCCGCGCGGGCAGGGGCAGGGCTGCTGCTGCGTGATGCAGTGGATGTTGCCGCCGCCGAAGGCGACCTCCTTCGTCTGCACACCCACCACCTTGCGGTCCGGGAACATGGCCTGCGCCTGCTGCACGGCCAGCGCATCGTTCGCGTCGCCGTACTGCGGCAGGATGACGCCGCCGTTGACGATGAGGAAGTTCATATATGATGCGATGGACACCTCGCCGTTTTCGCGCGGGAGCGTACCCTCCACGGCGTCGATCGTCTCCGCGCCCTCGAGCAGGCACGGCTCCTTTGTGAGGCACAGCTTGTGCACTTTCAGCTTGCGGCCCTTGGCGTCCGTCGCCTCGCTCAGCGTCTTGTAGGCGTCCTGCGCCTGCTGATAGAACGGGTTTTGCGGATCGTCCGTCCAGATGCAGGCGACCTCGCCGGGCGCGACGAAGCACGCCACGTCGTCGATGTGGCCGTTGGTCTCGTAGGGGTCGATGCCGTCCTTGATCCAGATGACCTTTTCGCAGTTGAGATAGTCGCGGAGCATCTGTTCGATCTGCTCTTTCGTCATGTCGGGGTTGCGCCCCTCAGACAGCAGACACATCTCGGTCGTGAGCACCGTGCCCTCACCGTCCACGTGGATGGAGCCGCCCTCGAGCACGAAGCCCTCCGTGCGGTAGGAATCGACGTTTTCGATCTCGCAGACCTTCTGCGCGATCTGATCGTCGTTGTCCCAGGGGAAATACAGGCCGTCATGCAGGCCGCCCCAGGCGTTGAACTCCCAGTCCACGGCGCGCAGGCCGCCCTGATCGTTGATGAGGAACGTCGGGCCGCAGTCGCGGATCCACGCATCGTCGCTGACCATTTCCACCACGCGGATCTCGCCCGGCAGACGGGCGCGCGCGTTGCGGTACTGCGCAGGCGAGACACACACCGTAACTGGCTCAAACTGCACGATGGCTTTTGCGACGTTTGCAAACGCCTCCTGCGCGGGCTTGGCGCCGCCGCGCCAGTTGTCGTTGCGCTCCGGCCAAAGCATCCAAATGCCGGACTGCGGTTCAAATTCGGCGGGCATGCGGTACCCGTCCTGCTTCGGCGTGGAGCCGATGATTCGTTTTGCCATAAAAGTGACCTCCCAAATTTATTCTTGATGGTCGCGCCGCCGGCGCCTGCGCACAGCGATCAGGATCTCGCCGATGATGATGCTGATGATGGAGCCGATCGTGATCGGCAGATAGTACGACAGCGTCTCCGCGTCGGTTGAGAGCGGGATCGCCGTAAAGAAGATCGAAATGAGGATCAGTGCCATCGGCACATAGGCAATCGCCTTGCGCATGCCCGGTCCGCCCGGCACACGGAACGGCCGTTCGGCGTCCGGGTCCACCACCCTCAGCTTCAAAAACGCCGGGAACACCGGCACATAGCTCAGCAGCAGCATGACGAGGTTCAGCGCGAAGAAGCTCCAGAACAGCGACGAGTCGGGCGAGACCGCCTCGATCACCACGCCCAGCAGGCAGATGACCGTCGCCACCACGCCGGAGGTCAGCGCCGCGCCGATGGGCATGTCGTTTTTCCGCCAACGCTTTGCAAAGACGCCCGGCATGTCGTTGTTTTCCGCCGCGTAGGCTGCCGTGGAGTTCACGCCCATCGACCACGAGATCATGTTGCCGAAGAGCGTCACCAGAAACAGCAGCGCCACCGCGCCGACGAAAAAGCCGCTCGTTTTGCCTGTCATAAGCGCCACCGCGTCGATCAGGCCGGAATCGACGCTGATCTCGTCCGTCGGGATCGCAGCGCCGATGCCGAATGCGGAAAACAGGTAGATCGCCGCGATGACGATGCCGCCGGCAATGATCGCCTGCGGGATCTGGCGCTTGGGGTCGCGCATGTTGTCCGCATAGGTGCACACGACCTCAAAGCCGAGGAAGTTGAAGATGATGACGGAGATATACGACAGGCTGTTCAGGTCAAACGACGGCAGGAACGTGCGCCCGGCCATGTCGTTCACAAAGCCGTTTTTGATCACGTAGTACACGCCCAGCACGCCGACCGTCAGCGCAAGCAGCACCTTGATGGCGGCGCTGATGTTCAGGATGATGATGCTGTCGCACACCGGGTAAAACGCGATCCACGTCACGACCCAGATAAACACCAGCTCAATGAGTAGCTTCGGAATCACGCCGAACTCCACGCCGGTGATAACCGTCAGCAGCTCTGGACACATGACCGCGAGCGACGCCATCCACAGCGGGAAATTGATCCAGTAATACCACGAGGCGCGCGCGCCCCAGTTCGACTCCGGGTACGCCTTGTTGATCCAGTCGTACAGGCCGCCGTCACCCGTGTAGGTCGTGCCCAGCTCCGACGAGATCAGCCCGTACGGCAGCAGGAACGCGATGATCATGAACAGCCACCAGAAATACTGGCTGTTGCCGATGGACGCCACCGGCGCGGCCGCCTCCGCCACGAACACCACGCAGATGACCGACAGGATGACGTCCGCCAGCCGAAATTTTTTTGTGTTCATTCAAAAAACCTTCTTTTTTAATACCCAAGCCGCTCGGCGAGGAAGCAGTCCAGCTCCTCCTGCGCGGCGGCGATCTCCAGCTCGGAGTGGCACGGGCGATAGCGCGTGAAATACACGAGCAGGCCGCGCATGGCCGTCAGGCGGTTGCCCGCCTCCTCCCAGCACAGGGACGCGTCGGAATCCGCGACCTCGTCCGTGACGTCCTCGCCGCGCGTCGCCGGCAGGCAGTGCAGGAATTTGCAGCCGAGATTGCCGAGCTGCATCAGCTCGCGGTTGACCTGAAAATCGTGGAACACGCGCACGCGCTCCTCCTTCGGCATCTCGTTTTCATACAGGCCGTACCACACGTCGGTGTAGATGAAGTCCGCGCCGCGCACGGCGTCGCGGTCATCCGTGATCTCCCACGTGCCGCCGGAGATGCGGCAGTTGGCCTCCATGATCTGCTTGTGGTGCTCATTCAGTTGATGCCCCTTCGGGCCGTAGTGGACAAAATGCATGCCGAGCTTCGTCGTGATGAAGCCAGTCGAGGCGCACACCTGCGTGCCGTCGCCGACGAAGACGACCTTGCAGTCCTCGAGCTTTTTGCCCTGCGGCAGATGCTCCACGATCGTGCACAAATCGCCGATTTCCTGCGTGGGGTGGTTGTAGTCGGACATGCCGTTGATGACCGGGATCGTGCAGGATTTCGCCAGATCGACGACGGTCTGGTGGTCGATCACGCGCGCCATCACGATGTCCACGAGCTTGGAGAGCACCTTACCCGTGTCGCCGATGGTCTCATGACCGCCGAGCTGGATCATGCCGGGTCCGAGATACTGCGCGTGGCCGCCCATCTGGCTCATCGCCGTCTCGAACGAGACGCGCGTGCGCGTGGACGACTGCTGGAAGATCATGCCCAGCGTCATATTTTCCATCAGCGGGGGATAATATCCGTGGTGAATCGCCCGCTTGATGGCCAGAGACAGGTCGATGATGTCCAGCAGCTCCTGCTTTGTAAATTCATTTGTGTCGATAAAATCTTTGTGCATCGTCATTCCTCCCTAAAAAATGCGTTCCGGCGTGCGCCGCGCCGCCGGGTCAAAACAAGATCGTTTGCCGCGGTTAGTTTCGGCAGTTCCGAGACAAACTATGCGCAGCGCACAGATGGAAAATGCAGAAATTCCCGCTGCAAGGGCAAAAATATGCCCTTGCAGCGGGAATTTCCGGTTCTTTTTAAATTTAAATAATGAGGAATGCGCTCTTTACAGCAGTCCGAGCACGTGCTGCATCCCAAGGCTGACGCACGCAATGGCGACCCAGCAGCAGAAGCCGAGCAGGATCGGCCGCCCGCCGGACTTGACAAGCTTGACGATATCCGTATTCAGGCCGATGGCCGCCATGGCCATGACGATGAAGAATTTGCTGAGCTTTTTCAAAAATGCAAAGATCGCGTTGACCGTACCGAGCGCCGCGCCCGTGCACACGGAGGTGAGCACCGTGGTGACGACGGAGGCCAGCACGAAATACAGAATGAACATCGGGAAGATGGACTTGAGGCTGACCTTCGCACCGGTGCCGGCCGCTTCCTTCTTCTCGCGGCGCATGCGGACAAAGGCGAGCACCAGCGTGATGGGGATGATGGCCAGCGTGCGCGTGAGCTTCACGATCGTGGCGTATTCCAGCACGGCGCCGTTCGTGCCGTGGAGCGTGTCCCACGTGGAGGCCGCCGCCGTAACGGACGACGTGTCGTTGATGGCCGTGCCCGCGAAGAGGCCGAAGCCCTCGTCCGTCAGGCCGATGATGCCGCCGAGCGTCGGGAAAATCAGCGCCGCAATGACGTTGAACAGGAAAATGACCGAAATGGCCTGCGCGATCTCGCCATCGTCCGCGTCGATGACCGGAGCGGTCGCCGCCACGGCCGAGCCGCCGCAGATCGACGAGCCGACGCCGACAAGGATCGCCGTTTTGGACGGCACCTTCAGGATCCTATACAGCAAAAACGCCACGATGAGCGACGTTGCAATCGTGGACAGGATGATCGGCAGCGACGTCAGGCCGACCTTGCCGACGGTCGCCAGATTCAGTCCGAAGCCGAGCAGCACCACAGCGCTCTGCAGAATTTTCTTGGACGTAAACGCAATGCCGCTCTGAAACGCGCGCTTGTCCTTGAGCGCCAGCGTCAGCAGCATACCGGCCAGAATCGCGATCACCGGCGCGCCGACGACCTCCAGCGCCGGGACGAACTCCACCAGAAACCACGCCGGCACCGCAATGGCCAGACAGAGCAAAATGCCCTTCCAGCCCGCTTGAATCGTTTTCATGGAACCACCTCAAAAGAAATCTCCGCCCGATTATACGGCGATTTTTCCGGATTGTAAACACGTTTTTTCACATCGGCAGCGCGCATATACATAGAAACTGGACCGCCGGCTGCACCACGCGGTCTGGTGTGGCTGTTCACTACCAAACATTGCATCTTGTTATTGACAACATTTCGACAAAGGGCTATACTGTTTGTGTAATACTGCTATGGTTTTGGGGGTACTGTTTAATTTTTTTTAGGCAAAAACCATAGTGGTCTGCGGATTTTCCGCCAAACCGGCGGAGCTGCTGAAATTGAAAAGGAGGGAACGCAACAACATGAGAGATTTGAAGCATCTGATCTTCTTCGAAAAACTGTTGCAGGAGACAAACAACGACCTGGTGAAGCAGGCCTGTGCGGAAGGCCGGCTGGCGCTGGGCTGGGACTGCTCCTACATACCGGAGGCGCTACTAAACGTGGACGGCTGCTTCGGCGTCCGGCTGCGCGCCCCCGGCTGTACGAGCCCGGACATGGCCACGTATTATATGACCACCCGCTCCTGCCCGTATTCCAAGAGCATTCTGGAGCGCGCCTTTGAGGGTGGGTACAACTTCCTCGCAGCGCTGCTGGGTCAGGAGTGCTGCACCACCATGAACCGCATGGAACATTATTTCGAATACTGCGACCTGATCCCGAACGACAAGTTCTTTGTCGCCTGCATCGATATGCCCATCCGCAAGACGGAGTGGCACGCCGGCTACTACCGCCGTCAGATCGAGCAGAAGATTATTCAGCCGCTTGAAAAAACCTATGGCGTTGATTTCTCGGAGGAGCAGATCCGCAAGTCCGTCGAGCTGCACAACGAGGTCTGCCGTATCATTACCGAGATCGGGAATCTGCGCAAGGCGGAAAATCCCGTCATCACGGGTTATGAATTTCACGTCATCCAGCTCGTAACGCAGACCTGCCCGAAGGACCTCATTCTGCCTTACCTGCAGGAGACGCTCGAAGAGCTCAAGACCCGTGAGCCCGATCCGAAGCCGTGGTACCGCGCGCGCATCCTGATTGCCGGTTCCGAGATCGACGACCCCGAATTCACCAAGATGCTTGAAATGGCCGGCGGCATGGTCGTGGCCGACCGGTACTGCTTCGGCTCCCTGCCCGGACGTGAAGAGATCGTATTGGAGGACGGCAAGGACGCGCTGCAGTGCATCGCCGACTACTACATGTGGGGCAACCAGTGTCCGCGCGCCATGGGTGCGGAGAACATCATCGGTCGCAAGCGCTACCTCTTTGAGCTCGCGCAGGAGTACAAGGCCGACGGCATCATCGTGGAAAACATGAAATTCTGCGAATACTGGGGCTACGAGCGCGCACAGGACGGCATGTGGTTCTACGAGGGCTACAACCTGCCGAAGCGCATCCCCGTCTGCCAGATTGAGAAGGATTACACCAGCGCCGCCTCCGGTCAGCTTCGCACCCGGTTCCAGGCGTTTATCGAATCGCTTGAGATCAAACAGATCCAGGCGAATCAGTGAGGGAGGGTCACAGAATTATGGCAAAGCAGAAACGAACACTGAAAGAAAAGTACGGTACCATCGGCCACTTCCTCAAAGGCGACAATCCGTGCAACTATCTCGGAGATCTTTATATTGAGGGTACCTCCTTCTACCGGCACCGCGAGTGGCGCGGCGTCTCCGATACGGCGTATGCCTTCGGCCAGTGGCTGCTGACCTGGGGCAAAATGGCCAGCCTGATTCTGCGCAATCCGGTGCGCATGGTGCGCGCTTTCTGGAGATACCGCTGGCTGAGCGCCTATCTGGGCGCGCCCATGATGATCGACAAGTGGATCGAGGGCGACCGCGGCATGGCGCTGCGCGCCGACCTGCACGCTGTCAGCGCCATGATCAGCGACAGTGTGGACATCCTCTGGAAGGAGCTGCGCGCCGACCGGCACTTCGGCGAAACGAAATGGTCCGAAAAGACCATCGCCTTCGACTATACGCTGCCGAAACACATCATGTTCGGCTTCCCCGGCTACTATGCCATCAACATCCAGCAGCACGCCGCTTTCATGGTGCCGATCATGAACAAAAACCTCGGCTCCTACTACGTGGATCAGGCCGTGAGCTGCGGCATTCCGGGCGATATGTGCACCCTGCCGCTGACGGAGGTCGGCGTCGCCGTCGAGGGCGAATACCCCGACATCGGCAACTGCTGGCTGACCACGAACAATCCCTGCGACGCGAACATGATGGATAACCTCGTCATGTGGCGCGAGCTGTCGAACGACGGCAAAAAGGCCGTTCACCCGTTCGTTACCCCGCTGATGTACGACGATCCAACCTGCAAGGAGCTGGGTGTGCACGAGGTTTACGAAGCGATCGCATTCCTGGAGGAGCAGACCGGGCAGAAGTTCAACTGGGAAACCTTTACCGCCGCCATCGAAGAGACCAACCAGGTCACCCGCGAGGAGCTGGAGCGCTGGGATATCTACGCCAAGACGGACAACGGCGCGCTCAACCCGGTCATTCAGGGTTTCTTCCGCATTTACTTCTATCAGCAGAGCGCCAGCAAGTATTTCGTCAAGCAGAGCACGAAAATCAACAAGATCTTCGCCAAATGCGTCAAGAAAAACATCAAGCCGTTCCCGAACACGCGCCACCGCGCGGTGGCCTGGAGCTGCGGCTCGACCTACTACAGCTATGGCGTGCAGTGGCTGTATAACTGCTGGGGCATCCTCTGCGTAATCAACATGGACTCCCTGACCGGCCACAACATTGTGGATACCGACGACCGCGACACCATGATCAGCGACGTGGCCGACTGGTACGCCCGTACCCCGATGCGCACGCACACCGTCGGCGGCAACCGCCATCTCATGCAGATGTGGGAGACGGCCGAAAAATTCAACTGCGACATGATTATCATGTACGACGACATCGGCTGCAAGGGCATGGCCGGCGCGCAGGGTCTGATCGAAGAAGAGATCCGCAAGCACAGCGACCGCTTCCACGTCGTGTGGATGCCGCACTCCCTGATGGATCACCGCATCGTCTCTCGTGCCGAGGCGCGCAAGACCGTCAACGAGTACATGATCAACGTCCTGCATGAGGAGCCGGTCGATCCGACTCTGGTCGATTTCGACGACACCATTGGCTGGTAACATAGGAGGTACACCAATATGAAATGTAAATATGCGCAGTTTTTGCTCAAAACGCTTGGCGTCAGCAGCGTCACACTGGCCCTTCTGTTCGTTGTGTATTATTTCAATCTGGACATGAAGCTCATGCGCTCCGTCGTCGTGCCGTTTTTGACCAAGCATTACGACAGCGTCAAGCGCGAGCATGCCATCTGACGGGGAGGGATACGAGATGGCTTTGAATAAAAACGTCAACCCCAGACCCCTGACGCCGAAGGAGAAAGAAGACCGCAAGCACGGCGTTTACGACAGCTTTGCAAACTATGTGGTGTTCTGCAACAAGTGCAAAAAGACGCGCAAGACCAACATGTACATCATGCGCGCTGAGGCTTACATCGACGAGCTGCACGCGAAAGGCGAACTCTGCACCTGCGGCGCGAACGAATGGACGCTCGGTTATCCTATGAGTACCACCACCGGCTTTGTGAAATACTGATTTCGAAAAAATCCCCAACCGCACGCGATTGGGGATTTTTTTCGCCGCGAACGCATGGTCGGACCAAAGCCAGTGCCGGCTGCTCTGTGTGCAATTTCAATATGCCGGCCATTGCAAAATCCTGCAAATTAGCCGAAATTCAGGATTCTGAAACGAACGGATTGACATCTGCTTGACAAGCCATTTTAATAGAATCAATTCCTGTATCCGGTCTGCCTGCGCGCGGGGGAAATTGCGAAAGACGTCGCGCATGGCATGCGTCATTCAAAATCTATCTATGAGGAGAGAACAAAGCATGGCAGAACTCAGACCAAAAATCGTAAAACTATGTAAAGTGGTCGGCGGACTCACCGGCGTTGTCAACAAGATCGACGAAAATGCGCCGGAGTACTACGCGCTGGCCAGCATCCTGACCGACGACGAAGCCGACGTCGCCATCGCCGCCGGCCTGCGCAAGGAGCGCACCGTGGAATACCTGGCCAAAAAAGTCGGCAAGCCCGTGGATGAGGTGCAGAAGATCGCCGAGCATCTGGCGTGGATCGGCGTGTTCCGCATCACCACCGACCCGGCCGACGGAAAAGATCGCTTCTTCATGCAGATCTTCGCGCCCGGCATCATGGAGATGCTGGTGAACAATCAGGAGCTGCTGGAAACGCACCCGGAGGTTGGCCGCGCATTTGAGGAATACACCCGCATCCGCATGCAGAACATGTCGCCCATGATGCCCAACGGCTACGGCCTGATGCGTGTGGTACCCGTGGAAAGCGCGATTCAGGACATTCCGGAGGCCGAAGACTACGATAAGCTGTCCTATTATCTCAACAAATACGACGTGTTCAGCGTCTCTCCCTGCTCCTGCCGCGCCTCCCGCCGTACGCTGGGCGACGGCTGCGGCCATCTGGAGGAGGACATGTGCATCCAGATGGGCAAGGGCGCAGAGCATTACATCCGCACCGGCCGGGCCCGGCAGATCACACGCGAGGAAGTGCTGGAAATTCTCAAGCGCGCCGAGGACAACGGCCTGATGCACGACATGCCGAACATTGAGGAGGCCGGCGAGAGCGCCGCCATCTGCAACTGCTGCGCCTGCTCCTGCTTTGGCCTGCGCGTCGGCCTGCTGTTCGGCGCGAGAGACCTGATCCGTTCCAACTACGTGGCGGAGATCGACGAGGCCACGTGCGTCGCATGCGGCCAGTGTGTGGAAAACTGTCCGGGTAACGCGCTGAAGCTCGGCCAGAAGCTGTGCAGCACCCAGCCGCTCGATCCGCCGGAATACAAGAAAATGTCCGATTCGCTCTGGAGTAAAAAGGACTGGAATGTCGATTACCGCGAAAACCACCAGGACGTTCTCACAACTGGCACCGCTCCCTGCAAGACCGCCTGCCCCGCGCACATCGCCGTGCAGGGCTACCTGAAGCTCGCCGCACAGGGCAAATATCAGGAGGCGCTCAAGCTCATCAAGAAGGAAAACCCGTTCCCCGCCGTGTGCGGCCGCATCTGCAACCACCGCTGCGAGACGGAGTGCACCCGCGGCGGCGTGGACGAGGCCGTTGCCATCGACGAGGTCAAGCGCTTCATTGCCGACCACGACCTGCACGAAGCCACCCGCTATGTGCCGCCGATGGTCAATCAGATCGGCAAGCCGTATCCGCAGAAGATCGCCGTCATCGGCGCAGGCCCGGCCGGCATGAGCTGCGCCTACTATCTGGCGGAAAAGGGCTATCCTGTGACCGTGTTCGACCGCAACCCCGTGCCCGGCGGCATGCTGACGCTCGGCATCCCCAGCTTCCGGCTGGAGAAGGACGTGCTGAACGCCGAGATCGACATTCTGCGCGAAATGGGTGTGGAATTCAAGTGCGGCGTGGAGGTCGGAAAAGACGTCACCATCCAGCAACTGCGCGACGAGGGCTACAAGGGCTTTTATGTGGCCATCGGCGCACAGAAAAGCGCGCCCATCGGCGTCCCCGGCGAGACGCTTGCAAACGTCTACGGCGGCGTAGACTTCCTGCGGGAAGTGAATCTCGGAAGTCAGCCGTTCGTCGGCAAAACGTGCGCCGTCATCGGCGGCGGCAACGTCGCGATGGACGTGTGCCGTAGCGCCATCCGCCTCGGCGCGAAGGATACTTACGTGCTCTACCGCCGCACGCAAAACGAGATGCCCGCCGACCCCGACGAGGTCGCGGAGGCAATGGCAGAGGGCGTGCAGTTCCGCTTCCTGAACGCGCCCGCTGAGATTCTCGGCGAAGACGGAAAGGTTACCGGCATCCGGGTCGAGATTATGGCGCTCGGCGAGCCGGACGAGAAGGGGCGCAGAAAGCCCGTCGGCACCGGTCAGTTCGAAACGCTTGCGGTCGATTCCGTCATCGGCGCGATCGGCCAGCAGATTGACTGGGGCTGTCTCGACACCGGCGCGCTCACGACCGGCAAAAAGGGCGCCGCGAACGCGGATGCGCTCACCTACCAGACCGCGCAGCCCGACATTTTCGTCGGCGGCGACTGCTATACCGGTCCGAAATTCGCCATCGACGCAATTGCGGCCGGCAAGGAGGGCGCAATCTCGCTGCACCGCTTCGTGCACGAGGGGCAGACGCTCACCATGGGCCGTGACCGCAGGGAGTACACCGCACTCGACAAGAGCAGCGCGCTGCTCACCGTCGGTGGGTTCGACACCGAACACCGTCAGGTACCCGGCTACAACAAAGCCAAGGCCAACACCTTTGCCGACGCGCGCTGCACTTTCACGGAGGAGCAGGTGCGCAAGGAGACCGCCCGCTGCCTGGGCTGCGGCGTGACGAAGGTGGATGAATATCTGTGCATCGGCTGCGGCCTGTGCACCACCAAGTGCGCGTTCGACGCCATCCACCTCAAAAAGGTGCACAGCTGGCAGGCCGGTGCCTTTGAGACGATGCCGATCAAGGTGGCCGAACACGTGGTCAAGAAGACCGGCAAGATCATCGGCAAGGCGCTCAAGAAGTAACCATGCACGAATTGGGACTTTGTGACGCGCTGCTGCGCATGGTGGACGGGATCGTCGCAGAAGAAAAACTCACTGCCGTACACAAGATCACGCTGGAGATCGGAGAGCTCTCCGGCGTGGTGCCCCGGTTCATGACCGACTGCTGGACGGCGGTGGCCGACGGCACCCGCTATGCGCAGACGGCGCTTGTGATCGAGACGGTACCAGGCGCCGCCCGGTGCGAAGACTGCGGAGTCGAATTCCGCGTCAATCCCGACGATTTGCGCTGCCCCGTCTGCCACGGCAGCCGCCTGACCCCGATCTCCGGCAAGGACATGACCCTCAAAGAGATCGAAGCAGATTAACACACAGCAAAATCCCCCGGAACGGCCGTTCCGGGGGATTGTTTTCGCCTTGCGGCGGTGCTGTTCTTTTAAAATTCGGCGTTGCCGACGGTGCGGGGGTGCAGCTCCACGTCGCGGATGTTCGACACGCCGGTCAGATACATGACCATGCGCTCGAAGCCAAGACCGAAGCCCGCGTGGCGGCAGCTTCCGTAGCGCCGCAGGTCGAGGTACCACCAGTAGTCCTCTTCCTTGAGTCCCAGCTCTTTCATGCGCGCGGTGAGCACATCGAGGCGCTCCTCACGCTGGGAGCCGCCGATGATCTCGCCGATGCCGGGCACCAGACAGTCCGCCGCGGCGACGGTCTTGCCGTCGTCGTTCAGGCGCATATAAAACGCCTTGATCTCCTTCGGATAGTCCGTGACGAATACCGGGCGGCCAAACACCTGCTCGGTGAGATACCGCTCATGCTCCGTCTGCAGGTCGATGCCCCATTCGACCGGATAGTCGAACTTGTGGCCGGACTCCTGCAGCAGCTTCACCGCTTCGGTATAGGTCACGCGGCCGAAGTCGTTATCGACCACATTGTGCAGGCGCTCCAGCAGTCCCTTGTCCACAAAGGAGTTGAAAAACTCCATCTCCAGCGGGCACTTTTCCAGCACAGTGTTGATGATGTATTTCACCATCGACTCCATGCACTCCAGATCGTCGTCCAGATCGGCAAAGGCCATCTCCGGCTCGATCATCCAGAACTCGGCGGCATGGCGCTGCGTGTTGGAGTTCTCGGCGCGGAAAGTGGGGCCGAAGGTGTACACGTCGCCAAAGGCCATGGCGAAGTTTTCGGCGTTGAGCTGGCCGGAAACGGTCAGGTTCGTGCTCTTTCCGAAGAAATCCTTCGAAAAATCAACCTTGCCGTCCTCCGTGCGCGGGAGATTGTCCAGATCGAGCGTCGTCACGCGGAACATCTCGCCCGCGCCCTCGCAGTCGGAGCCGGTGATGATCGGCGTGTGAACATAGACGAAGCCGCGGCTCTGGAAGAACTCGTGCACGGCCTGCGCCGCCACGCTGCGCACGCGGAACGTCGCGTTGAACAGGTTGGTTCTCGGCCGCAGATGCTGAATGGTGCGCAGAAATTCCACACTGTGGCGCTTTTTCTGCAGCGGGTAATCCGGCGCGGACGCGCCTTCGATCTCGATGGAATCCGCTTTCAGCTCGAACGGCTGGCGCGCCTCCGGCGTGAGCACGAGCTCACCGTGGACGATCAGCGCCGCGCCGACGTTCTGGCGCGCGACCTCGTCGTAATTTTCCAGTCTGCCGCGCTCCATGACGACCTGCAGGCTCTTGACGGTGCTGCCGTCGTTGAGCTCGATGAAGCCGAAGTTTTTCATGTCGCGGGTGGTACGCGCCCAGCCGCAAACCGTCACGGTCTGGCCGCCGAATGCTTCCGGATTTGCGTAAATACCGGCAATGCGCTGTCTTTTCATGGTTTCCACTCAACCTCATTTCTCGATTTTTCAGGAACGGACGAAGCTCTGCTGCTCCAAACCGTGTTATGCAATGATGCGGATCGCAGCGTGGTTGTTTTTCAGCGTCACGTCCGTGGTCACGCCGCCGGCCTCGCCGTCGCGCGTCCACGCCACAGGCTCCTCAAACGTGAAGCGCAGCTCCTTGGACTGGAACAAAATCACGTTCTCGCTGTCGTAATTCTGCGACAGGACGCCGGAAATAATGCGGCTCAAATCGCCGACCTTCTGCGGGTTGCGGATCAGCAGCACCTCCGACAGGCCGTCGCCCAGGCTGACCAGATCCTTGCGCAGCCGAACCATCCCGGCCACGGACGTGGAGTTCGAAACGCCGCCGAAAATGAAATCTCCGTCGATCACGCCGCCCTCATATTCCACGCGCGCTCTGTAGTGGTCGATGCGGTTGAGGCGGCTCATGCCCTCCAGCAGGTACGCGAGATGCCCCAGCGCCTGCTTTTCATTCTGCGGCGTCTCATAGCTCACCGCCGTGAACGCGCCGAACGCCGCGATGTACGTGAAATAGTCCTTGTCGCCAAAGCTGCCGACGTCAAACTCCGTGGGCGTGCCGGTGACGATGCGCAGCGCCGCGTCGATCGCGTTTTTCGGCAGACCGAGCGTGCTTGCCACATCGTTGGTCGTGCCCATGGGGATATAGCCGAGCGGGGGCGGATTGGGCACCTGCATCAGGCCGGACACCACCTCGCTGAGCGTGCCGTCGCCGCCGATGCAGGCCACGGTGTCATACTCGCCGGCGTGCTGCGCAGCGAAAACCGTCGCGTCGCCGCGCCCCTGCGTGAAATACACCGTCGTGAGATAGCCGCCGCTGTCCAAAATGTTCATAACCTCGCCAAAGCCGTTTTTATATCCGCTTTTTCCGGCCATCGGGTTGATGATGAGCATCATACGTTTCTTCATCTGGATTCCTCCTGTGTCCATAAAGAGAAAAGGGCATGGCGTATGGCCATGCCCTTGAATTTCCGTTATCAGCCAAGCTCGTTCATTTTCAGCGCCATGGCAGACTTCTGATGTGCTGCCTTGTTCTTGTGGATGAGCCCCTTGGTTGCCGCGCGGTCAACTGCCTTGACAGCAACTTTATAGGTACTGACGGCTGCGTCACGGTCGCCTTCGGCAACAGCCGCATCAAACTTCTTCAGCTTCGTTTTCAGGGCGGACTTGTCAGCCTTGTTCTTCGCGTTCTGCAGCTTGGACTTCTCGTCTCTCTTCATTGCGGACTTGATGTTCGGCATTTCTCAATCGCCACCTCCTCCTATAAAATTCAGTCAATTTCTGACCGTGCAGTGTTCTGCAAGTGTTGATGATATCATGAAAGCCTTGAAAAATCAAGTGTTTTTTTCGTTTTTTCATCATAATTGTATATCCTTGTGTCAATCGAGCAAAATGAACACAAGATATTGGATCAGGAGGGGATTTCCATGAAGAAATTTGTCCGCACCGACCTCGCCGTGGAGGCAAAAACACTTTGGGAGCAGTCCGCCGGGGAGACCACGCAGCTTCCCGGCGTGCAGGCGCACGAGGAGGATCGGGACGGCTTCACCGTTTCGACCGTGCGGATTTTGGACGAACGCGGCGCGCTAGAATTATGTAAACCAATTGGCGACTACGTCACCGTCACGCTGGATGCGCTGCTGCAGCGGCAGGCGGATTCCTTTGAAAACGCAGCGCAGCTTCTGGCCGCCCTGCTGCGCGAGCAGCTCCCGCTGATGCCGGACGCGTCCGTGCTCGTAGTGGGTCTGGGCAACCGCGCGATCACGCCGGACGCCGTTGGCCCCGTCACAATTGAGCACGTCATGGTCACGCGCCACCTGCGCCGGCAGATGCCGCAGGAGTTCGCCGCGTTTCGCACCGTCTCCGCTGTGGCCTCCGGCGTGCTGGGCACGACCGGCATCGAGTCGGCCGAGCTGGTACAGGCGCTGGTGGATGATCTGCATCCCGACGCCGTCATCGCTGTGGATGCGCTCGCCTGCGCGGACTTTGACCGTCTGTGCCGCACCATCCAGCTCACAAACACCGGTATCGTCCCCGGTTCCGGCGTCGGCAACGACCGGGCCGCCCTCAACCGCGAAACGCTGTCTGTGCCCGTGCTCGCACTCGGCGTGCCGACCGTCGTGGACGCCGGTACGTTTGTGCAGGACGCACGCGCCGAGGGCATGTTCGTCACGCCGCGCGACATCGACGCGGTCGTACACGATATCTCCAAGCTCGCCGGGTATGGCATCAATCTTGCGCTGCACAACGGGCTGACCATCGGCGACGTGGATCTGTTTTTATCCTGAGAGGATGTTTCACGTGAAACATGCACAGATACACGAACGCCGCGTGTTTCACGTGAAACAATCATATTGAAAAACCAGCGGTAGGCTGTTATAATACTCTCAAATCCATGACAGGAGCGTCAAAATGGCTATTACGATTGCCGTTGCAAACCAAAAAGGCGGCGTCGGCAAGACGACCACCTGCGTCAACGTGACCTGTGCGCTGAAAAAACGGGGAAAGCGTGTGTTGCTGGTGGATTGCGACCCGCAGGGAAACAGCACGTCCGGCATGGGCGTGGACAAGCTGACCAGCCCAAACTGCTACGATATGATGATGAACGGCGCTGCCGCAGAGGAATGCATCCGAAAAACCAAGTACGGCGACGTACTGCCGGCAAACATGAATCTGTCCGGCTGCTCCGTCGAGCTGGTGAGCGCGCCGGAGCGCGAATTCGTCATGAAGCACGCGCTTGCTGACGTGCAGTCAGAATATGATTACATATTGATCGACTGTCCGCCGTCGCTGGAGCTGCTGACGATCAACGCACTCGTGGCTGCGAACAGCGTGCTCATCCCCGTACAATGTGAATACTACGCGCTGGAGGGCATTGCCGACCTGATGCGCAGCATCAAAATGTGCAACAAGCGCCTGAACCCGGAGCTGTCCATTCAAGGCATCGTCATGACGATGTACGACGGACGTACCAAGCTGTCCGACCAGGTTGTGAGCGAAGTGCGCCGGTTTTTCGGCAAAAAAGTCTACAAAACGATGATCCCGCGCAACGTGCGCCTGTCCGAGGCGCCGAGCCACCGCAAGCCCGCCATCGCCTACGACAAGGAGTCCAAGGGTGCGCGCGCCTATCTGCATCTGGCAGGGGAGATCATCAAGCGCGAGGACAAGGCAGCGAAAGCGGCGCAGGAGGCCGCGGAAGCCGCAGAAACATCGGAGGTGAAGGATGGGTAAGGACGGAAAAAAAGGTCTGGGCATCGGCCTTGGCGCCCTGTTTGGCGAGGAGCTGCCCAGCCCGGATATTCAGACAGGGGAAGCAGTCACGCTCCTGCCGCTTGCGAAAATTGAACCGCGTGCCGATCAGCCGCGCAAGCGGTTTGACGAGGCGGCGCTCGCAGAATTGAGCGAATCCATCCGGGAATACGGACTGATCCAGCCCATCACCGTGCGCCCGCTGGAATCCGGATACTATCAGATCATCGCGGGCGAACGCCGCTGGCGCGCTTCCCGCATGGCAGGACTGACAGAAGTGCCCGTACGCGTCATTACGGCGGACGAGCAGCGCGCGATGGAAATGGCGCTGGTGGAAAATCTGCAGCGTGAGGACCTGAACCCGATCGAAGAGGCCAAGGGCTACCGGGCGCTGCTGGACGACTACGGCATGACGCAGGACGAGGTCGCGCAAAGCGTCGGCAAGTCTCGCCCCGCCGTCGCCAATGCGATGCGCCTGCTGGTATTGTCAGAGCCGGTGCGCAAGCTCGTGGAGGACGGCACGCTGTCCGCCGGACACGCGCGCGCGCTGATCCCGATCGAAGATCCCCAAAAACAGCTCGCGGCGGCGCAGACCGTGATCGAAAAGGGACTTTCCGTACGCAAAACGGAGGCGCTCGCAGCGCAGATTCTCAAAGAACCGGCAAAACCCGCCGAACCAAAGCAGGGGAGCGGCGTGGACTACCTCGGCGAGTGCTCCCGGCATCTGGAGCAGCTGCTCGGCCGCCGTGTCCGCATGGCGCAGGGGCGGAAGACCGGCCGGATCGAGCTGGAATATTACGATGCGGACGACCGCGAGGCGCTGCTGCAGGCGCTGGAATACATGGCAAAACACTATCAAAACAACTGATTTTCATACACACGAGGAGATATCAAAGACATGATCGACATTCGACTGATCCGTGAAAATCCGGAACTGGTAAAAGAGAACATCAAAAAGAAATTTCAGGACGCCAAGCTCCCGCTCGTAGACGAGGTGCTCGAGCTGGACAAGGCCAACCGCGCCGCCATCAACGAGGCATCGAATCTGCGCGCGCAGCGCAACGCGCTGTCGAAAAAGATCGGTATGCTCATGGGGCAGGCCAAAAAAGATCCCTCCAAGCTGGAGGAGGCCGAGGCCGTCAAGGCGCAGGTCACCGCGCAGGCAGAGCGTCTCGCCGCGCTCGAACAGCAGGAAGGGGAATACGAGGAAAAGATCCGCAAGATCATGCTGACCATCCCGCAGATCATTGACGAATCCGTCCCCATTGGCCCGGACGACAGCTATAACGTCGAAGTGCAGCGCTTCGGCGAGGCAAAAACGCCCGATTTCCCCATCCCGTACCACACCGAGATCATGGAGCGGTTTGACGGCATTGATCTGGACGCCGCGCGCCGCGTCGCCGGTAACGGCTTCTATTACCTAATGGGCGACATCGCACGCCTGCATGAGGGCGTGCTCGCCTACGCGCGCGACTTCATGATCGACAAGGGCTTCACCTACGTCATCCCGCCGTTCATGATCCATGGCGCGGTGGTCGAGGGCGTCATGTCTTTCCCGGAGATGGACGCCATGATGTACAAGATCGAGGGCGAAGACCTCTACCTCATCGGCACGTCCGAGCACTCGATGATCGGCCGGTTCATCGACCAGATCATCCCGGAAAACCAGCTTCCCCAGACGCTCACGTCCTATTCGCCCTGCTTCCGCAAGGAGAAGGGCGCGCACGGCATCGAAGAGCGCGGCGTGTACCGCATTCACCAGTTTGAAAAGCAGGAAATGATCGTCGTCTGCAAGCCGGAGGACAGCATGTACTGGTACGAAAAGCTGTGGCAGAACTCTGTCGAGCTGTTCCGCAGCCTTGACATCCCCGTGCGGCAGCTCGAATGCTGCTCCGGCGATCTGGCCGACCTGAAAGTCAAGTCCTGCGACATTGAGGCGTGGAGTCCGCGGCAGCAGAAGTATTTTGAGGTCTGCTCCTGCTCCAACCTCGGCGACGCGCAGGCGCGCCGCCTGAAGATCCGCATCAAGGGCGAGGACGGCAAAAATTATCTGGCGCACACGCTCAACAATACCTGCGTCGCGCCGCCGCGGATGCTCATTGCCTTCCTTGAAAACAACCTGCAGGAAGACGGCAGCGTCCGCATCCCCGAAGTCCTGCGTCCCTATATGGGCGGAAAAGAAATTCTGATCCCCAAGCACTAATTTAAATCGAGATAAAGGAGTCGGATCCCCCATGAAAAAGCTGATACAGGAATTTAAAGAATTCATCATGCGCGGCAACGTGCTGGACATGGCCGTTGGCGTCATCATCGCTACCGCGTTCGGTAAAATCACCACTTCGCTCGTCAACGACCTGCTCATGCCGTTCATCAGCTGGATCTGCGGCTCGCGGGATATGAGCGCACTGAATGTACTCATCCGCCCGGAGACCGTTGACGCCGCCGGAAACGTGACACAGGAAGCAATCGTGCTCGGCTTCGGCACGTTCCTCGCCGCGATTATCGACTTTCTGCTCATCGCGCTGGTCGTATTCCTCATCGTCAAGGGGTTCAATAAGGCGCGTGAGCTGACTGAACATAAGGAAGAGCCTGCACCGGAGGCTCCCGCCGGCCCGACTACGGAGGAACTGCTGGCTGATATTCTGGCGGAGCTGAAGAAGCAGAACTGAATTCGCCAAAATATTCCAATATTTTGGTCTTGACAGCAAGGGGCTTGCGTGTTATACTATGTAAGCCCCTTGAGGGAAAAGAGCATATCGCGGAGTGGAGCAGTTCGGTAGCTCGTCGGGCTCATAACCCGGAGGTCGCAGGTTCAAATCCTGTCTCCGCAACCAAATCAGTTGCCGTTGTTGATACAATTTCAACAACGGTAACTTTTTATTTATTGCCGTTCTGGGGATGTTTTTGGAAGGAAACCGGGGATAATCCGAACATTTTCGGCCATAAGCAAATTGTATGCCCGGATTTGATGCGGCCATGGTCTGAAAAGACAGGGGTTGGTAAAATGACAATCGTTATAAGAATATAAACGATAAATTATTATTTTCTATATACACAGAACCGTCCATGGCTGGGAGTAACCCCGGATATGGACGGTTTTTTAATGATACCCATGGGACAGAAAGGACAAAAAGGACAGTCAAAATTCGGGCAGATCACCTACTTGTAATTTACCGCCGCCAGAGTTAACATCACACACACTTTTTGCGGAGGGTGATGGAATGGACGAATACATCTGGCAGCTCCAGGCTTATGTCCGGGAGTATAAAATCATTTTTGAGGAGGACTGCCCACAGCCATGCTTGGATGCCCTGTGGTGGCATTATGGGGAGTATCACAACATGGACAGTCCCCAGGCGAAGGAAGGCTTCAAAAATCTCCGGGCCTGCCTGGACTCGCTGCCGATCAAGGACAGCGATGCGGTGGTTGGAGAGATTGGGTGCCTGTGCGCCGAGTATGAGCGAATCGCCTTTACCGCTGGACTGAAGTTGGGTGCGCAGTTGATGCTGGAACTGGCGTAAAAGGGCATCGGGGAATAATCATTGCCTCATAAAGAAAATTCCCTATGACTAAGACTATACTTAGAAATAGGGCACTGTTTGTATAGGTGACAAAAACTAGAGCCATGGTATACACCACGGCCCTTACAAAACAAAATGTTTTTCTTAGTGTTATTATTATATGCGTGTGGAGCCCAAATGTCAAGCGGGTGGGTTCATTTTTTCCACGAGCTTCAGAAAAAACTCATAGGTAGATGTTAGCAGCTGATTGGACTTAAAATAGTCGGCATGGGTGACCATACGCTTATGAAACAAATCATCCAATTCAGCAAGTCGAGTTCGGCGTGTATTTTCGCTAGTAACAACACAATCGTAAACATAGAGTAAATGCACAATCTGATTTACTCTCTCATTAGACAGTTTTTTCGCCCGCATATTTTGCCCGATTCCCGCACTACTGACAAAGCGAGTAATAAACAGAGGGGTCTTTATAGAGGTAGAAGAAGGGGTCAAATCATTGATAATACAATTGTTATGCGCAGCTGCATTTCTGATTTGTCGCACACGATCCAAGCTTTGCAGATCGACGGGTGCACTCCATCCTGTAGTTTCTGAATAGTACTGGATAAGTTCTTTCAGATCACCAAAAGAAATCACTTCAACAAAAGCCCAAATAGGCATCTCTGCGTGATATTTATCCATAAGCCCTTTACAGTAAGGATTTTTTTGGTTTTGCCGTATTTTACGGGAAATTGCGTTTGCCCTTCGGGAAACGGCATTTGCACGTTCCCCAAAGTCAGGTGTTCCGGTATCTGTAAGGAAGTCAACAACAATACGATATCCATCTTCGCCTGTGCCGGCCCGAAAATTATCTTCTACGGCTTTAATTAAACTGACTTTAAGGAAATGCTCAATATCCAGACACATTTTTAAAAGAAGGTGACGGATTTCTACATCAAGCCGAGCAAGTTCAATTAGATGAGCAAAATCGAGATGCGCATACTTTCCTTGATTGGAGCCGCTGGTTATTTTTGCATAATTTTTTCGATAAGAGGTGAGTTTGAAGTAATTATTGTTTTTATCAAGGTATTTCTCTGCATCTGATTCAGAAATGATATTAAACACAATGCCCTTAGATTTAGAATGCTCTATCAAGTCTTCTACACATAACATTGGTTTGATGGACATATTGTGTTTCCCCCTATGGTCAATATCGTTTATATTATATCATATGTCTACCATATTTCAACAAAAAGCACTCAATCTATTGCTAAATTCAAAGAGAACAGACCCAAGCCAGCAGAGTTCCATCTGCCAGCTTGGGTCTGTTTCTGTAATATTTCATAGCCTTGTTACGATTTTCTTCCCGTCCTTAAAGTGAAACACCACCCGCTCGTCGGCGTGGACGGTGACGTGGTCGATGGTGCCGTGCCAGAGTTTTTCGTCGAAGACTACGGGCAGGGTGTCCAACTCACCCAGTTCGAACACCATGCCGCCGATGGTGATGGCGTCCGCCTTCATTTTGTCCCGCTGTTTTTGCAGTTCTGCCAGCTTGGCTTCGGTTTCTTCAAAGCGGCTGCACAGTTCGGCGTGGGTGGTACGGTAGGTTTCTTCGGTCACGGTATTGGCGGCGTTTTCTGCGATACACAGGCGCAGCATCCCGGTGATGGTGGTCAATTCCTCTTCCAACGCCCGGATATCTTCCTCAATGAAGTCCGTGTCCGTGAGCATTCGCTGGGCATAGCGGAGCTGGTCGATGGCGGCGTCCCGGTCGGAAAGATACTCCCCAAGGGCTGCCAAGTACAGTTCTTTCAGCCGCTCCTCGGTCAGGTGGGGTGTTTCGCATTTGTGTTCCCCTTTGAACTTGCCGTTGCATTGCCAGATAACACGGCGGTAGCGGTCGGTGGAGTGCCAGGTTTTGGCACCGAAAATATCGCCGCAGTCGGCGCAGATGATCTTCCCGGAGAAGGGGCTGGTCTGATGGTGCCGGTTGCGGCTGTTTTTGCGCCGTTCCAGTTCCACCTGAACCTGCTCCCATTCCCAGGGTTCGATGATGGCGGGGTGGCTGTCCTCCACATAGTACTGGGGAACCTCTCCCTCGTTGATCTTGGTTTTCTTGGTGAGAAAATCCACCGTAAAAGACTTCTGAAGCAGTGCGGAGCCTTTGTACTTTTCGTTCCGCAGGATGCTCTCCACGGTGGCCCTTTGCCAGACGGTCTTTTTTCCGGGAGTAGGGATACACTCCTCCGTCAGCACGGTGGCGATGGCATTGGTGGATTTCCCCTGAAGGAACTGGCGGTAGATGCGTTTGACGATCTCCGCTTCCTCCGGGACGATCTCCGGCAGTCCGTCGGCACCTTTGCGGTAGCCCAGGAACTGGCCGTAAGGGATGCTGACTTTACCGTCGGAGAACCGTTTCCGCTGTCCCCAAGTGACATTCTCGGAAATGGAGCGGCTTTCCTCTTGGGCCAGACTGGACATGATGGTGATGAGCAGTTCTCCCTTGGAGTCGAAAGTCATGATATTCTCTTTCTGAAAATAGCACTCACAGCCGGCTTCCTTCAGTTTGCGGATGGTGGTCAGGCTGTCCACGGTATTTCTCGCGAAGCGGCTCACGCTCTTGGTAACGATCAGATCGATTTTCCCGTCAAGGGCATCCCGGATCATGCGGTTGAATCCGTCCCGGTGCTTGGTGTTGACGGCGCTGATGCCCTCATCGGTGTAGACCCCCACGAAGTCCCAGTCCGGGTTTTCCTGGATGAACTTGGTGTAGTAGTCCACCTGGGCTTCATAGGAAGTGAGCTGTTCTTCGCTGTCCGTGGAGACGCGGGCATAGGCAGCTATCCGGCGGCGAACCCGCTCCTTGGTAGGTGTTTTGGTATGGATATTCAGTGTGGCGGGGATGACGGTGACATTTTTAGCTTTCGGCATGGTGCTGCTTCCTTTCCCGTGTTTTCTCTCCGACGGCCCGGCGCATTTCCGCTGTCCAACTCTCGGCACGGGAGCGGTCCTGCCACCGCTTCACGGCGTTGGTTCCGTCCTTGAGGGTGAACTCCAGAAGATTATCGTTGTGGGCTGTAATCGCCGTTATTTCGCCCGTATGCCCAACTTGGGCAGCGGTCTGCATCAACTTTTCCTCCGGAATAGCTTTGGAGGGGCAGTAGGATTTGCCGTAGGAATTGTAGGTGGAGCAGATCCAGACCGGTCCCGTGGCGGTGGTTTTGCGGCGGTAGTGTTTGCCGCATATGGCGCAGGTGACAAGCCCCGTGAAGGGGGATGGTTGCTGTGGCTTGGTGGGGGCATACTTCTCTTTTCTCCGCCGGATCTCCGCCTGGACGGCATTGAAAGTCTCCAGCGGGATGATGGCTTCGTGGGTGTCCGAAGCATGATACCGGGGCAGTTCGCCCTGGTTTTTCCGGGTGACTTTGCTCAGATGGTTCTCTCGGAATTTTGTCTGGAGCAGGAGATTCCCGGTATAGGCATAGTTGCGGAGAATTCGTTCCACGGCACTCTTGTGGAACACGCAGCCGCTCTGGGTGGCGTACCCGCTTTCGTTCAGCCGTTTGGCGATGGCGGTGACACCCTTTCCAGCCAGGTAGTCATCGAAGATGCTTCTGACGATCTCCGCTTCTTCCGGGACGATGGCCAGCTTACCATTCTCACGGCGGTAGCCCAGCATGAAGAATCGCCAGGGGATGCCTTCTTCAAAGTTCCGTTTCACCCGCCACTTCTGGTTTTCGCTGGCGGAGAGACTTTCCTCCTGGGCATAGCTTGCCAGGATGGAAAGCATCAACTCTCCGTCAGCGGTGGCGGTGTCGATGGACTGTTCTTCAAAATAAACGCTGACGCCCAGTTCTTTCAGCTCCCGTACCGTTTCCAGAAGGGTCACGGTATTTCGGGAAAAGCGGGATATGGACTTTGTGATGATGTGATCGATCTTTCCGGCACGGCAGTCGGTGAGCATCCGTTGGAAGTTCTCCCGGCTGTCCTTGGTGCCGGTCTTGGCTTCGTCGGCGTAAACGCCCACATACTCCCAGCCGTGATGGTGGCGGATGTAGGTGCTGTAATGATCCACCTGGGCCGCCAGGGAGTGAAGCATGGCGTCCTTGCCGCTGGACACTCTGGCATATGCCGCCACCCGGAGGGGCTTGGGCATCCGGGGTGCAAATTGGATTTGTTCTACGGTTCTTGACATGGTATCCTCCTTTGTATCAAGTATCGTCAGCTACATATATTGCTCGTTTCGGAGGATATAGCAAGTCCATATAGTGACGAATTTCAAATGAATATACTGTCCTGTTTCAGGCCGGTTTTCATGGCGAGAACGGCGCTTGCCCGGTCGCGGGTTTGGGCATCCAGTTCTCCTGTCCGGCAGAGATTATCCAGCATTGCGCAGAGTATCCGATACCGAATGAAATCTTCTTGCGTCGGCGTAACAGGGACGGGAGCAGTATTTGCGTTTCCGGTTGCCATAGCTGATAAACTCCTTTCCGCAGTATTCGCAGGTCAGATGGTAATAGGCTTTCCGCTGCACCTTCTCCGGGTGGGCGTTCCACCAGGCGTTCCGGCACTTATCGGAGCAGAAGTACTTGGCCTTTCTGCCCTTCACCTGGAGAATGGGCTTTCCGCACTGGCGGCATTCGACCCAGACAGCATCTTCCGGCGGGTGGCGGCGGATGTAAGAACGAACGGTATTGACAGAGATCTGAAGGGTGAGCGCGATGTCCATGGCGGTCTTACCACGGCTGCGCATGACATTCAGAATTTCGATTTCATGCTTGGTCATATTGAAACCTCCCGGGTTTGATTTTTGGGTAATTCCCCTTTTGAATTTGCGATTTTGTGCGTGAGGCCCCACGCCCGTTGTCCGGACAAGAAGCCCCGGAGATTATGACCGCCCCTCCCCGGCGAAATCCTCCAGCACAGCCGGATTGGTCAGGTAGACCTCCGAGGACTTTCTTCCCACTCCGTGGGCGGGTGGCTGCGGCTTGGCGGCAAGATAGCCGTATTCGCACAGCCGATCCATCACAGGTTGCAGACTCTCGGCGGTCTTGAAACGGCGGCACAGCCGCATGGCATCCCGGCGTGAGAACTCCGCAAGCCGCTCCCGTTTGATGGCGGAGAGCAGATACTGGGCATTCTTGTTTACGGCATCGGCACCCATGAGGGAATATGCGGCTTTGGCGTGTTCCAGAAAGTATCTGCCGATGGTAACGGCGTTCTCCATGGTTTCTCTGTCGACGGAGTCGAACATGGAGTCCTTGGGATATTTCATGACGTGCAGAATGCCGCTGATACGCAGGACGGAACCCACAAACTTACCCGCCCAGTCGGGGATCTCTGCCAGGTCTCCTTTCAGTCGGCCTTCCACCTCGTTGAACAAGGTTTCCAGCACTTCCTGGGCACCATCATCCAGGCTGATTGGCTGCTGCTCGTTGTCGCTGGAAAGAATGGCCTCGATCAGATCCTGATACCTGACTCTGACACCTTCCGGGATTGCTTCCGTGGAGAAAGACCGACTGCCGACGGTGGATCTCGGCATGGAGTACAGGAATCGGGCGGTGAGGCCACGACCACGGAAGGTGTTGTTGCTCATCAGCCCGTTCAGCACTTCCGGCTGCACTGCCAGCACCATGGTCAATGCCGGGTGGATAATGCTCTCGCTGGCTCTGCCGATGCGGTCGACCCGGATGGTATCACCACTATGACCTTTGAGGAATACATCGATATTCACATTGCGGCTGTACAGGCCGCTGATGATATCGAAGATACCGCCCTCTGCGGAAACCACCGCCGCACAACCGTTGTTCTCGGCCAGAACGGAAGTCAGCTTTTCGGAGGTCACATCGTCCACGAAGAGTCGGAGCGGTTTCACCGGTTCGTATTCGGCTATTTCTTTGGCCTTGTTTTTAATATCCTCCTCGGTTGCTTTGCCTTTGGATGCCCGCTCCACCAGACTGCGCTTCTCCTTTTCCAACTTGCTCAGTTCCATTTGACTTTTGACGATTTCCGGGCTGCGCCGTTCGTTTTCCGTTTTTTCATATACTTCCACCGGGTGGATCATCATGGACAGCACCGAGGATTTTCGCTCTGCCGGGGGAAGGATGACGACTGTGTAGGTATTGAGGGGTTCTGCCCAGTCCGCATTGCCCCGGATGAAGTATTTTCCCTGACTGCAAAGTGACACAACGCCCAGAGCCTCCACCGCCGCCATATCCACAGAGGTCTGGGTGGATTCCGCCACCGCCAGCACATAGCGGCGAATGACCTCCGGCAATGCGTCCACGGGAAATGTGGGAAGGTCATATTCATCAAAGGGGATGGGCGTGTCCCAGACTACGGGGCCGGTACTGTTGTAAGCATCCGGTGGGACATACCCGGGCTGCTTGCAGATTTTGGCATAGAGCCGTTGTTTTCCTGCCCAGATGCTTTCCAACTCCCGATCCTCCAGAGGTGGGGAGCATTGCCCAGCAGCCTGGAGGAACAGCTCTTTTGCCTCCGGGGTATCACCGTATCGCTTGATGATCCTGGCTCCGATCCGGGACATGGTGCTGTTACGGCTGCCCTCAGGAATGGCGCGCCCCAAGCTGGCAAAAGCCTGTTCATTCTCCAGGTCATCCAGAAAGGCATTCAGGGTAATCGTTCCGGGGTGATAGATGACCTGGGGATCTTCCGTGCCGAACAGGAACCGGGCGGCGTCCATGGCGTTGGCATCGAAAAAAGGGAATGCCGCGAACAGATGCCGCTTCAGAGCCGTATAGCGGTCTGCATCCCGCTCCGGGTCAGTGAGGAATACAATATGAAACCGGGGACGGGCGCTTTTCTCGCCTTTGGGCTTCATGTGGTGGCGGCTGTAGTGCAGCACATAGGGAACATCGGCAAAGAGGTCTGCGATGTCCTCCGGGGTGACCCAGTCAGCAGGCTCATCGGAGTGGTCGTTGTCACAGTCCCCGGGCAGGGCGTTGGCAACCTCAAAGTTTGTGGTGTTCCGATAGTTGTTTTTGTACCGGGCGCAGACCATGTCTGTGGAAAACGCCAGCTTCGCGGAGAGCTCATCCGTGATTTTGACTTCGTTGGGATACAGGCAGTTGGCCGCGTTACCAATGCACTCTGCCGTGTATACGGTGATGGGTGTATTTTCGACCATGGTGATCACTCCTTCCTTAGTTTTTCTTGTTCAGCCAATCATCCAGCGCAGAGCGTGCAATGAGCCACCGCTGCCCCACACGGCGATAAGGAATGGCTCCGCTCCCCAGCAGCCGCACCAGTGTGGGTACGCTGATTCCCAGTTAAGCTGCCGCTTCCTTGAGATTGAATACGGACTTGTGAGAACTCGTTTTCATATATTTCACTCCCTTCTCTTGTGTTTGGCTGTATTATCGCATATAATAGGAGCATAAATCTTTGCTCTATCGGTAAGAACAATAATGAAATACGCAACTCTAACGGTAAGATTTACGGTGATAAAGGAGAGTGACGCTATGGATCTGAAACGGGAACTGACGGATTATGAGATCGGCGGAATCGGAGACATAAAAAAACACACCCTCCGGTTCCATTCATACAGAATCGGAACAGAGAGTGGGAAATCGGTGATCTATGCGGTATATAAACCGGAAAAGCCGCCCGAAGTGTTTAAGGGGTATCCAGCGGGTCAGGAACTGCTGATTGATTTGTGTAACCTCCATCTGGAACTGCGGGACAAGTCCATGGAGGAATGCGCACGGATTCTGATTCGGTGGAGTATGGAAAATATCCATCCCTACTATTTTTACGGAGACGAAATGGTACACCTGGGAATGAATGACGATGATCCGAATGACTTTTGGGATTTCTTGGTGAATGTGTTGGAGGGCTATCGTATCTGCGTGGAGGATATGGTACGGGATTTGGAGCAGCTCTATACCGACACCATGACAGCATTCGCCATCCGTAGTCTGATGGAGGGCAAAGCTGCCGATGCCCAGAGGATCTACGACGGTGTCTGTGTGCCGGAACAGGAGAATCTGCTCCGGGAGTGGTATCGGACGGACAGCGCACACCGCCCTCTGGTGCTGCAGCGGTTTGCCGAGAAAATATCGAAGCTGAATATGGGACTGGAATATGACCTCGCCACCGGGCAGATCCAGCTGCAACCCTCCGTCAATTCCGTGGTGGATGCAGCCTATTTCGGCCTTGCCAGATTTATGGCGGTGAATGCCAGCGCTCTGGATGACTACGGCGGGAAAACCAATATTGCGTTCTGCCAGGCTTGCGGTAAGGCGTTTATCAAGCGGGGTAACCGGCAGAAGTATTGCGGCACTCTGGAATGTCAGAGTGTGAGGAATAAACTCAAATCAAAGGAGTATTACTACCGAGAGAAAGCAAAGGGTAAAACGAAATAAGTGCTGCGCTCTGACTCCAAGGGGGATCCGAATCTCTACGCCCTTTCACAGAAAGACCGGCGCAGGGTTTCACGCAAATTTTTGCGGAATTCGCAAGGAGGGATACCCCAAAAACGGGAAACGGCTGACTGTACAAGCAAATTATCGGAGTGGATATGCCAAAAGGTAGCAAAATCACACTTGGATATGTGCATGATTGGCACAGAGTTGAAAGGCGAAATGCTGCGATTTCTGTACCTTACCGCAAGCATGAGTTCAACTATTTCGTTATATAATCGCACGATCTTGCGACGGTATCTTGAAAAATCTTACAAAGTGTGATATAATTATTTTGTATACTTGTAATGTTGTCAGGAGGTTTCCTATATGGCCGTTTCGTATAACAGACTGTGGAAGTTGTTGATTGACAGAAAGATGAGCAAAGCCGATTTGCGCAAGGCTGCCGGACTGGCCCCCAATACCATGACAAAACTCCGCAGGGACGAACCCGTGGCCATGGGTGTGCTGGAAAAAATCTGCGGCACTCTGGATACGGACTTTGGGGATATTGTGGAGTATATAAAGAATTCGGAAGTCTGAAGATAGATGGTTTATTGGACAGAAAATGAAATAAAATGATAATTGATGGAGGAATCATCATGGATAAATACGTTGAAACGCTTGATGCGTTGATGAAGGTAAAAAAAGAAAAGAAAAAGAAAGAGCCTACAATTAAGGAAAAAGAAGCTTTTCGCAGCGCATGGCTTAGCCTTGTGGCGGATACAGGTTTGGTCGGTCGCGCCGAACAGTTTTTGTATGAAGGATTTGCTTTCTGTGGAGCAGAACCTTTCTATGCCTATTTGATTCAAACGGAAGATCAAAATGCAACACTGGCAACAATGTTCAGTGGAAAATACTACGGTATTGACAGCAATGTATCTTTCCGCTTGGTGACACATTTGCTTGCGTTGATGCTTAATAACAATGCTCCCAGGAATATACTGGCGCCCATAATTAAGCGGTTGCCGGGTGCATGTGTTAATAAAGATAAAAAACGACTCGGCACGGCTGAGAAAACATTGGAGAAGTATTTCCTGGCGGAACTGCGACCGGATGCGGAACTATGTCCTCTTGCAGATATTGGAACCAAACCGGTATTCATTAACGAGTTTGTAGCGCTTGTTTCTTCCATAATGGATGGCATTGAAAATGCTGGCTCAGCAAAAGGGGTTGTTGCAAAAAATATTGTGAAGATTCGCAAGTGGTTTGCTGATTATGATATTTCCCAAAGTGTCAGTGCAGACACAAAGACTGATCAAGTAATCCCTGAGGCAACAACAATTACAGAAGAAAAAGCGAAGACCGTATCTGTTGCAGACAATTCCCAAGAAGAGAAAGTTCAAACACCGAGAGTAGTCGTTGCTCAGCCCGAGGAAAAGGTTCCCGCAGACATGATAGCATATCTTACTGAGTTGCTTGGGAAAGCTGCTAAAGTTACAACCGTTGTCAAATCTGTTACCGTTGTTGATACAATATCAGCAACGGTAACTTTTTCTTTATTGCGGCAGTTCCGGTAACTGATCAAGCCTGTTTTAACATATCAGAAGGAACACGATATGCTCTCCTTTGCTCCCTTATCCTACCCTTATACGTCCCGGCGCGATCCGGTGTATGCCGCGCGCGGACGGCTGCGTATTGGGTTATTGATGAGCGCTATGTAAAATAAATCACCGCTGCTGATATAATATCGGCAGCGGTATTTTTTGCGAAATCCAGAAAAAAACTATCCTTTTGTGTGGGGCGATTATATAATTATTCCTATATCATAGAATAAATAATTACGCCTGTTTTTCGCAGGGCGCAAAAAGGAGGGGTACTGAAAATGACGGCTCGGCAAAGGCAACTGCGCCTGAATATTTTAGCGTTCCTTCTGTTATTCTCAGTGTCTCTTTACCGGCAGCTCAGCCTGAGATACCTGCCGGATGACGTTTTCAGAACGTATATTTTATACGCCTGCTATGTGCTCCTGATCGGGGCGTGGATCGTGTCCATAAATGCCCGAATCACCCAAAAAAGCATGCGGCTGTTCCTCACGCTGGAGGCCGTTGTCATGCTTATCGGGCTGAGCATCCGCTTTCTTCAGGACACCTTCTGGTACGACAACATACCCCTCATGAGGGTGAGCGGGATGTATATAGAGTCCACGCTTTTAGTGGGGCTGACATTTGGTATCTTTGCCTCGCTGGGCATCGGGCAATGGGATAATTATCGCCCGCCGAGGAAATGGCTGCTTCTGCTTATCCCGGTCATCGCGATGACATTTTTGAGCGTCACGGATGAGAGCCGCCACTTTATGTTCTACATCATCCCGGACGAGCCTCAGCCCAATTTGAATTTCCATCCCAACGTCGGTCTGTTTTTGATGGTCGGGCTGGCGATCGCTTTGATGATCGTCCGCATTTTCCTCATATACCGGAGAAACCGCATTATACTGCACAGCCGCTTCCTCAGATGGTTCATCCCGTTTCTCGAACCGTTTCTTATCGTCGTCTTTTCCTTCACCTTTTTCCTGGTCTCGCTGGGGCTGCTGCCCGAGGAAGCGCAAATCGAAGTCATCGAGCTTTTCGCGAGGATATACTACATTGAAGTGCTGACATGGGAGATATATATCTACATCGGTCTTGTGCCCATCAGCACCAAATATCCGGAGATATTCAGGCACGCGACGGTCGGGATGCAGATAATCGGCAACGACGGCAGCACTCTTTTGTCTGAGGCCGCAACAGAGGTCTCGCCCGAGCAGCTTGATGCCCTGACGCGCCGGGAGCATATTATCGTGCAGCCGGGAAAGGCGCTGCATATGCACAGCTTCCCCGGCGGGGCGCTGCTCTGGAACAAGGATATATCGCTCCTGCAAAAAACCATTGACGAGCTCAACCAGAGCGCGGAAACTCTGGCGCAGGAGGGCGCGCTTTTGGACGAGGAGCTGAAAACAAAAAGCGAGGAGGCAAGCCTGCTCGCGAAAAACCAGATCTATGACGAGCTGACCAAAGATGTAAAGGATCAGCTCTGGCTGATGAAGGAGATCACGAAAAAGCGCGACACAGGAAAGAGCAGCGTGCAGCTCCTCCGCAGCCTTTGCCTGCTCGGAACTTATATAAAGCGGCGCTGCAACCTGCTGCTTATCCAAAAGGAAACGGGCGCAATTTGCGATGACGATCTGCTGCTGAGCTTTCAAGGCATGGTGTCGGCAATGAACATGATCGGCATCCGCTCTGAGCTGGATTGGCATTCCGACAAGCGCTTTTCCCCCGGATTTTCCGTCTGTTTTTTCGATGCGCTGGAGCTTCTGCTGGAGTATGAGCGCTTTTCCGTGGGCGAAATGCTTATCTCCGCCGAGCGTGGGCGGGCGCGCTTTGCCGTCACGGGCTCTACCATGAATTCGCCGGAGGCGTTTGTGCAGTTGATCTGTGCAAAAGGCTATCCCGCCTCGTGCCGGGACATACCGGGCGGCTATGAGATCATCCTAACGGAGGGGAAGTGACTGATATGTTTCGCAGGCTGAGAGAGCGTTATCGCATGTCCCGCGCGATCCGAAGCGCTATCGATTCGTACCCCGACGGGATCTGCTTCGCCGCGGCCGACGGACGGCCAATTTTGGCAAACAAGACGATAAACTCCGTTTGCTATGAGCTCACGGGGCACACGGTCGCGAACGCCGACTCGATGTGGCAGGATCTTGAGAGCCGAGCGCTGCCGAGAGAGGCGGAGGAGCCGACGCAGGATATCCTCCTTTGCCGGCTCAGGGACGGGGCAATCTGGCAGTTCCAGCGGAAAAATCTCATCATTGACCGGGCGAAGATAACGCAGTTTGAAGCCTCGGACATCACGGAACTCTACCACTACCGCAACCGCCTGCGGGAGAACAACATCTGCGTGTCCGAGCTGCATGACAGGCAGCGGGAGCTGCTGAAAAACATCGTCCAGAACAACATGGATAAAGAGCTTCTGCGCGCGAAAATGCGCATACACGATAATTTCGGGCGGCTGCTCATCATGACGGAAAACGCACTCGCGGACAACAGCTCCGAGATGAGCGAGCGAGAGCTGTTCTCGGCCTGGGAGAACGTCATTTCGGACATGGAAAACGCGGCCATCGTGCCCGAGGCGAGGGACGCGTCGCCGCAAAACGAGCTTGTTCAGGTCGCCGATCTCATCGGCTGCCGGGTGGAGTTTGAGGGCAGGCAGCCCAGGGAGCGAAAGGCACTGCTGCTTCTGTACGCGGCCATCCGCGAGGCGCTGACAAACGCCGTCAAGCACGCCGGAGCGGACAAGCTCACGATAATTATAGATGAGGCGGACAGCAAATACCACGTCCGCATTTTGAGCAACGGCCACCCCGGCAGCCCGCCAATACGCGAGGGCAGCGGGCTCACAAATCTGCGCAAAAGGCTGGAGCAGGAGGGTGCGACGCTCGATTATCGCTATGAAAACGGCGTCGAGCTCGTGCTGACCATTCCAAAGGAGTGATACCATGGTAAACGTTTTAATTGTGGAGGATTCCCGGATATCCAGAGAATCGTTTGAGCGGCAGCTTGCCGCTTCCCCGGATTTCATCGTGCTTGCCGCCATAGAGAACGCCGCCAACGCGGAAATCGCCTGCATGCGCAACAAAATCGACCTCGTTTTAATGGATGTCTGCACCGCCGACGACGAATCCGGGCTTGAGGCGGCGGCAAGGATCAAGAAAAACTATCCCCGCGTCAAGGTCATAGTCATGACCTCCATGCCAGAGCATTCGTTTTTGCAGAAGGCGCGGCTGAGCGGCTGCGACAGCTTCTGGTACAAGGAATACGGCAGCGTAGATCTTATCGACATTTGCAGAAGGACATTGAGCGGCGAGCGGGTATGGCCGGAGGAGACCCCGGTGCTGCGCATCGGCCTTGCAAGGAGCGACGAGTTTACAGACCGCGAACTGGACGTGATACGCACGATAGCCCAGGGCATGAGATATGAGGAGATATCCGAGGCGCTCTGCATGTCCGTCAACACCGTGAAATACCATATTCGGAACATACTGCAAAAAACGGGCTTTCACAGCACCGTTCAGCTCATATCCGAGGTCGTTGAAAAAAGACTCGTGCTGCCTAAGTACTGAAAAGCAGAAGAGTTAAAAAACGCCTTGCTATATTTTAAGTATTTGCTTTTGCGTCAGCCCGACCGGACGGCGGCAAAAGAGACAACATGAAGCGTAGCAACGGTTTAAAAGACTACACTTTCGGGCGGGGTGTTTTCGCTTTATTATCTATATAATTATGCAGAATATGCTGATACGCTGGGAGGCGAATAAACTTGGACGTTTTGGATGTTTGCAGCAGCTTTTCCGTCGGAGATAAAGAAAAACTGAGCGCGGATTTCATCGGACGTGGAAACCTTTGGATAAACAATGTCTATAACGCTTCCGTGAATGATCTTGCCCGCTACGTTTTGTGCGAGGCGATCTTCAAAACCGCGCCCGGGCAGCTTTCCATACTGGGATATGACGGCGACCTCTCCGGCGTGTTCGCGCCCTTTGCCGCACTCTCAGCCGGAGAATCACGCATCCTCAATTTTATAACGGACGAAAAGCAGCTAATGCCAAAGCTCAGGGATCTCCAGCAGCAGATATTGGCGGTGCAGAATGTCATTCAGGGGCGCGAAAATTCGCTTATTGAGTTTCGCAAGCGCGTGCAGCGCTCAATAGAGGGCTACAAGCTTGTGGTGCTCTCCATGGACATGGGTCTTATAAATTCGGAGCTTATGGCGCAGCTATCGCGCCTGATGCGCAGCGGCCCCGCCTTCGGCATCTCGTTTCTTATAATCTCCACTACATATATAACCCTGCAAACCTCCGACGGCCGCGAGATCGAGAGAAGCATACGCTCGATTGCCCCGAACATCACCGTTTTAGAGCCGGGGACGGGCAGTGTGTCAATAGAGGGCGGCGGCAGAGCGCCGTATCAGCCCGTGCCTGCGGAGACGATAATCCGGGACAGCGAAGCCTTTGTCGAAAAGGTTCGCACGGCACAGCTTCCGACGGTGCGCTTTGCCGAGCTGCACGATATGGAGCATTTCTGGACCGAGAGTAGCGTCGACGGCCTGACCTTCTGCGTCGGCAAATACGGCATAAACAACATGGAGATCACCATCGGCGATGAGATAAATCAGCGCCACAACGCCGTTATAACAGGCGCTGTCGGCCAGGGCAAATCAAACCTCATTTCCGTTATAATACACAGCCTTTGCATGAGATATTCGCCCAGGGAGCTGCAAATGTACCTGCTCGATTTTAAGGAGGGCGTCACCTTCAAGGCGTTTTCAAACATCGGACAGCCGGATTATCTGCCCCACGCGAGAACGCTCGGACTCGAGAGCGACGTCAGCTTCGGCCTTGCGGTGCTAAATTCCCTTTTCCACGAATACCAGAGCCGCATGAAGCTGTTGAAAGAGAAAAACATGAAAAGCATCCGCGAGCTGCGGCTGCGCTTTCCCGAGATAGAAATGCCGCGCATAGTCGTTATCATCGACGAATTTCAGATGATGTTCGGCGACGATAACCAGACCGGGCAGAAGATAGCCGATATGCTCGAAAAATCGGTGCGATTATTCCGCGCGGCGGGTATACATTTTATCCTCGCCTCGCAGACGCTGAGCGACAGCAGGGCGCTGGCGAACAATAAAGAGAGCATTTTCGGCCAGATACCCATCCGCATCGCGCTGAAAAACTCGGAAAGAGAGGCGCGGGAGGTGCTCTCGCAGAATAACCCCGCCGCGGCCTATGTCCGCCCGCGAGAATCGGTCGTGAACCTCGATTACGGCGAGCTGTCGCAAAACCGCAAAACCGTCATTGCCTTTGCAGACGAGGCGATACTGAGACCCATTCGCCGCAAAATGTGGGAGAGTGCGCGCGGCTACACTACCCCGCCCTATGTGTTTGAGAGCGAGCGGCGCATAAGCGTTTCAAACGGCATCGAGACGATCAATGGGCTTCGCAAAACGTCCAAAGTGCCCGTGGCCGTTATCGGCGATAAAATTTCCATCGACGGGGAGCGCATCGCCCTGCCGATGCTCCATGAGCCGGGGCGGAATATCGCCGTTTTCGGCGCCCCTGACGGCGACTGCAATCAGGCCGTCGGCATTCTCCAGAGCGCGGCGGCGTCCCTCGCGGCGCAGCATCCCAAGGGCGACGCCCGCTTCATGTTCTGCGATTTTGAGGAAGCGGGGCAGAGTTACGAGCGGAAATATCCGCATTTTGCGTTGCTTATGGAAAACCTGGGCTTCTTCATCGAGGATATCCCCCGCGAGCAGTTTTCCGAGACCATTCAGGAGCTTATGGCTCAGCCGCCGGAGGGCGAGACCGTTTATATATTCGGCTCGACGATGGATCGCTGGGAGTTTGAGCCCGATCCCTTCGGACAGGCGTCCGTGCTCAAGGAGTTTGTCGAAAAAGGCCCATCCAGGCGGATACATTTCATTGGCTGGTGGGTCAAGGCGTCCAAATTCACGGCTCAGGTCGCGGGCTTTGGCAATTCCGACGCCTTCAACTCCAAGATCTTTCTGCGCATCGACGAGCGGACGATACAGTCGCTGACAAGTCCGTTCATCCGCTGGTCTGCGCAGGTAAATCGCGGCCTTATCATCGACGATGTTGAGTTTTCCGAGGAGATGCCGTTCATTCCATACGCGCCGGTGACGCAAGCCGACGCAAACGCATTCCGGAATCTAAAATAGGAGGAACAAATTATGTCTGCGGTACAGCAAATAATTCAGGCGGTGGGCGCGTCCGAACGCCAGATAGAGGAGCAGATCAGCAAGCTGACTGCCTACAACGACCAAATAGACAGGGCGATGCAGCAGGTTCAGTCTCAGCTTGCCGGCAGCACCATGTCATACGACCAGAAAATGCTCCAGCAGCTTCAGCAGACCAAGAAGCAGCTTGAGGACACCATAAAAATGCTGCGCACAGCCAAGGAAAAATTGGCTCAGGTTCGCGCGATTTAAAAGGAGGAGTTCATGATGGAATTACAGGAACTTGTCGTTTCTATACAGCAGATAAAGGCCAGCTCTTCCGAGCTTTCCGGCATGGTCTCCGCCGCGGGTCAGGGGCTTTCGACTCAGGCGCGGAATATTGCGGCTCTCACCCGCCCCAGCCAGAGCGGTCAGCAGGCGGCCATGGCGGTGTCCACCGCGTCTCAGGCGCTCCTGCGCGCGGCGTCGTCGATGAAAACGCTCGAGCGCACCTGCGATGATTTCATAAACAGCGTGCGGAAATAAGCATGGAAGTCAGCAATAATCAAAAGGTTCAGGCCAAGACCTATGCCCGCAACGATCTGCGCAGCAATGTGACTAATATCACGCGCGAGAGCGGCGAAATTCAAAACACCCTCGCTCTGCTCGACAGCCTTTTAAACGGTTCTCTAACGGGTATGGGCGGCAAGGCGTCAGCGCTCTGCCAGAAGGCCATAAGCGACCTGTCCCAGGCGATGCAGCATATAAATCAGGCAGGCTCGCATATCGACAAGCTCAAGACGACAGAGGAGGTGCCCGACGATGAATATTGAGGAGCTTTGCGGTCGGATTCACGCGGCTCTCGGGCGCATAGACTCCGGCATCGCGAATTTAGAGCGGGAGCGAAATTATATTCTGAGCACCATGAATAAATTGCAGTCAAACTTCGGCGATCAGAGCGCGGGTCAGCAGGCGGTAACGGAGCTGTACAGAGCCATAAACAGCATAGCCGCCGCCGATTCATCGCTTAACGCTTTGAGGGTGGAGCTTGGCAGATACACGGATGAAATAAAACGGCGATAGATGGAGGATACACATATGGAACGAAAAGCCTTTGGCATTGACCTCGGCACTACATATTCGGCCATCGCGGTCTATGAGGACGGCGAAACACAGATACTTAAAAACGCGGAGGGCACGGAAACCACCCCCTCGGTCATATTCTTCACCGGCGTCACCTCTACAGGCGAAGACGATCTTTTAGTCGGTCAGGAGGCGAAAAACTCCGCGGAGACAGAGCCCAATAACGTTGTGCAGTTTATAAAGCGCAAGATGGGTCAGAACGGCCCGGCTGTAAATTTCCGCGCTCCCAGCGGCAAGAGCTACACGCCGGAGATGCTCTCGTCATTTATCCTGCGCAAGCTCTGTCAGGACGCAGAGCAGTATGTCGGCGAGGGCGAGATACGCGACGTTGTCATAACCGTGCCCGCATATTTTGACGACGCCCGCCGCACCGCGACAAAGCAGGCCGGCGTCATTGCGGGTCTGAACGTCCTCGCCGTCGTAAACGAACCCACCGCAGCGGCCATTGCCTACGGCTTTGGCAGGGATACCGACGCGCGCGTGCTCGTTTATGACCTCGGCGGCGGCACTTTTGACGTCACCATCATGGATATCAAGGGCAAGCACTTTGACACGCTGGCCACCGGCGGCGATTCCATGCTCGGCGGCTATAACTTTGACGGCAGGCTCTCCGAGCTTATCCAGAAAAAGCTCGCAGAGCAGGGTGCTGAGCTCGACGACGATGATGACCTGCTGTTCGCCGAGATACGCGAGAAGGCCGAGCGCGCAAAGCGCATGCTTACCGATAAGGAAACGGCGCGACTGCGGCTGAGAGGCATAAAGCAGGCCGTGGAGATCACCCGCGAGGAGTTTGAGGAAGCCACCGCAGACCTGCTAAAACGCACTCAGGTGAAGCTCGAACAGGTGATGGCGGATAAGAACATCACATGGGACGAGATAGACGAACTGCTTGTAATCGGCGGCTCGACCCGCATGCCGATGGTCAAAAAGATGCTAGAATCGCTCTCGGGCAAGCAGGTGAAATACAAGGTCGACCCAGACACGGCTGTAGCTCAGGGCGCAGCTATCTTCGCCAGCACCTTTGAGCCGGACGCCGAGAGCGGTGAGCCCCGCCGCGACGCCAGAACGGCAAATGCGGAGGGCGCAGGCGGCGCTCTGGCAAACCAGATCACCATTTCCGACGTTACAAGTCAGTCCCTCGGCGTCGTCCTGCTCGATTCCGCGGCAAACCGTAAATACAATCAGGTGATTATCCCGCGCAACAGCAAAATACCCACCACCTGCTCGCAGACGGCCTACACCGTCGTCGATAACCAGACGGAGCTTCTCGTTCAGGTAACTGAGGGCAATGACGCAGAGCTGGAGTTTGTCAAGATAGTCGGCGAGAGCACGCTGTCGATACCCGCCTACCCCAAGGGCTCGCCCGTTGAGATAATCTATGCCTACGACCCGGATCAGATGGTGACTATCGAGGTCATCGACAAGGTCGCCGACAAAAGCCTCGGCACATTTGAGGTCGACCGCTCCTCGAATATGAGCGCGGAGGAAGTCGCCCTCGCCGCCGAGATAGTGGGCAGAACAAACGTGGAATAAGGAGAGTGACGCATGGAAAATCCCGAGGATATTGTAAAGACGGAAGCCGCGCCCGATGACGGAAAGCTTGCGGCTGTTGAAAATGAGCTTCATGAGCTGCGCTCGGAGCTAACTGCCCTGCGCGATCTGTTCTCTCGCAGGCTTATGAATGACAAGCAGAAGGCAGAGCTTATCCAGACGCTCACGGCAGGCGCAAATTTTGCCTGCATAGAGCCGTTTCTCTATGATCTCATCCTGCTGCTCGATCGCATCGACGGCTCAGATGACGAGCTTGTGCAGTCTGTTCAGGAGGAGCTTATGGAGATACTCGAGCGGCGCGGCGTCGAGAAGATAGAGGTGGCAAGCGAGTTTGATCCCCGCCTGTGCAAGGCCGTTCGCGTCGTCGAGAGCGAGGATGCAGGCGCCATGCGCATCGGCGGAGTTTTGCGCAGCGGATACACTTTTGCCGGTCGGGTGGTACGTCCGGTGGAGGTCGTTGTAATCAAGCCGAAAAAGCCTGATGAGCCGGAAGAGAGCACGGTACAATGATAAATTACTACGAAGAGCTAAAGCTTGACAAAAGCCGTTCCGCGAGCGAGCTTGCGGACGATCTCATCAGGCTCGAGAGCGTTTGGACGGATCGCGCCGCCACCCGCCCGGAGAAGTCGATGGAGATGCTGACGCTGATAGCGCAGGCGAAAAAAGTCTTTGCCTCGGAAGCCTCCAAAGCCGACTACGAGCGCAGGCTTTTCGCTCCGCCAAAGCCCGACGAGGCAGCCGACCCCGACGCCGCGCGCAGAGCCGAGTTTGAAAAATGGAGCAAGACCGCCGAAGACTACTATTCCCGCGGGGAGCTGGACATGGCGAAAACGGCGCTTGGCCGCGCCATGCCGAACGCCGACGAGAACGATTTTGCCTTCATGAACCTTGCGGCACAGATCTATAACGAAAACGACGAGCCCTCGGTAGCTCTCGACTACATAAACAAGGCCATTCTGCTCGCACCCGAGCTTGCGGAGCTGTACCTCACCAAAGCGGATGTTTTGCAGAGCCTTTATATTGAGGAGCGTCAGCACCGCTACGGAAATCCGCAGCTTCACTTCCGGCAGATGAAAGATATGCTGCGCATGGCATCGCAAAAGGCGAAGGCGCAGGGCGATAAGCCCACGCAGTCCCGCGCGGACGGAATATTGGCCTACACCTGCTATTTTAACGACGCAGGCAGCGGCGAGGACAAAGCCCTCGGAGAGCGGCTTGCTATAGAAGCCGTCAAAAGCGGCGACGCTTCCGGCCTTGGTCAGCGGGTGCTCGATGATCTGGCAAAGAAGCGTGACGCCGCCGACAGAGCGGCAAAGCTCGAGCAGGAGCGCCGGGCGGAGCTGGAGCGGAAAGAGCGCGAACGTCAGGCGGCAGCCGAGCGCGCCGAGCAGGAGCGGCTGGAGGCCGAGAGGCTCGCCGAGCTTAAAAAGAAAAAGGCCGCAGCCGCAAAACGCCGCCGGCGCATCATCGCGCTGTCCTTAGCTCTGTCCTTAGTTCTGATCCTCATACTCGCGGGCGGCTTTTCGATGCGGCGTAAGCTGGTGCTCGTCGGAGATCACGTTAATTACTCCTTCGACTCTGCAAGCGGCGAGCTGCGCATCAGCGGCAGAGGGGAGACATGGGACTTTCCCTTAACGGGTATTTTCGGCCACGGCGGTATCCGTGCGCCATGGGATGAACACCGATTCTTCGGAGTAACGAATACTTTAGAGCCGATTTTGGACATTATCGCAAAGCGGCCTGATTTCACTCAGAATGACGTCCAATCTTTGGTCATTGAGGACGGCATCACCTATATCGGGAAAAATCTGTTCCAGTATTTTGGCTCGATCACCGACGTCACGATACCCGAGAGCGTAAAAGGTATCCAAAGCTGGGCATTTGAGAGCTGCGGCAACGCTGTTATCCATCTTCCGGGCAGCATTGAATATGTGAGCAGTAGCGCTTTCTCCGGCTGCAAGGCCGTGGAATACGACGGCACGTTAGAGGATTGGCTGCGGCTTTGCGGAGATTATTACAATGTCTTCGACAGCGGCGTTTTAACGGTCCAATGCAGCAACGGGCATATCGAGCGGCCCGAAGTGTATGGCGAGATCGACGTCTATTACGACGGTACATGTCAGGATATGCAGGAGCTGCTGGCGTCTCTGTCCACGGAGGTGGAGAGCACCGTGACCATCCATTGCTCCGACGGGAACATTGTGCTTAACAGTGAATACTAATTTTCAAAAATAGAGAAAGGATGTATGGGATGACAAACTTTTATGAAGAGTTGAAGCTGGACAAGGCCATGTCCTCTGCCGAGCTTCAGGATAACCTGATACGTCTGGAGAGCATATGGACAGACAGAGCCAGCACCCGCCCGGAGAAGGCGACAGAGATGCTGGCGCTGATTGCTCAGGCCAAAAAGGTCTTTGCCTCCGAGACCTCCAAGGCCGCCTACGACAGGGAGCTTTTCGCACCACCGAAAATTGAGGAGGCTGCCGATCCCGAGGCCGCGCGCAAGGCCGAGTTTGAAAAATGGAGGGACACCGCCCGCGATTATCTGTCCCGCGGGGAAAACGACATGGCGAAAACCGCGCTCGAGCGCGCCCTGCCTAATGCGGATGAAAACGATTTTTCTTTCCTCGATATGGCGGCGCGTATCTGCAAGCTAAACGGCGAGTATCAGGCAGCGCTCTCCCACATAAACAAGGCCATTTTGGTTGCCCCCGACCTTGCAGACCTCTACATAACCAAGGCGCAGGTATATGAGTCGCTTTATCATGAAGAGAACAATGCTCGCAACAAGGATGCCGCGCTCGCCCTCCGTCAGGCGCGCGAGACCATGCGTATGGCGTCGGACAAGGCCGCGAGGCAGGGCGATACCGCCGCTCAGGCTCGCGCCGACGGTGCCTTGGCTTTCCTTCTGTATTTCAACGAGCCGAGGGACGTCGCCACGGCCGAAAAATACGCTAAAAGAGCCCTTGAAAACGGCGACAGCTTTGGCAACGCCAAGAGAGTTCTGGATGACCTTGCCGCGTCCCGTGATGCCGCCGAGAAAGCCGCAAAGCTCGAGCAGGAACGTCGTGCGGAGCTGGCGAAGAAAAACGCCGCCGAGCGCGAGCGGCAGGCAAAGCTCGAGCAGGAGCGGCAGCAGAAAATTGCGGCAGCGGATGCGGCACAGAAAAAAGCAAATTCCCTGTATGTGTTCGGCTGGATAGCCGTAGTGCTGTCGTTTGCGCTGGTCTTCGTTATAAAGCAGCCGGCTACCGCCGTGCTTGTGGCGCTCATTGCCCTCGGCAGCGTCGCGCTGCTAAACTACGCCGATAACTTCAAAAATGTCTTCGGCTCCAACGTAGTCATAGGCGCAAGCTTTGTTTTGGGCTTCACGAACAGCTTCATAACGGCGACCGCCGCCTATGATATGATCGGACACAACGCCTCCGGCGCGGGCAAAACCTGGATCATCTTCGGTATCCTGCTCGCCATATACGCCGCCGTCATCTTCATCGCAAAGGCGATAGGCAAGCGAGCAAGCAAGCGGACAAATTATAAATAAAAAAGGAGATAGATATTGTGGGAAGCATAAAAACAGATTCCATTGAATTTGCCACGCAAAGATCACTGAAAGATCTTACAAATGCCCTGCGTCGGGCAATAAGCACCACCAAAGCGCAGGTGGATCGGCTCGAGGCGGATGACGATCCCCTCGGCAACGACGACGTTCAGCCCCAGGTCGCGGTGCTTCTGTCCGGCCGCAGCCTCATGATCGGCACTCGTATGTGGGGCGTACAGGTGTATCTGTACGATTTTGGCGACCGCCGCTTCGGCGAGCTTGTCGCTCTGGGCGAGAGTTTTCTTTCCGGTGCTCTGAACAGCTACTACAACGGCGAAAACTTCCAGCTTGGCGACAGCAAAAAGCGCAGCGCTCAGATACTTTCCATTCTCACGGAAAACGACCCGACCGCCCTGATCGGCGATCAGATTGATGCGGCTCTCGATCAGGAAGAAGCCGCGATTGCTGCGCAGTCCGCGCCCGCATCTTCCGTCGTGCCCGCTGTTTCGCCCGACGGCGTTGACCCTCTCAAAAGCGAACTCTACACCAGCATTTACAAGCTCAGATGCGGCCTCAGCCGGGAGGAGTACGCCAATGCCGCCCACGCTCTGTTTTCCAATGCCTGCGTGGAATTTGCGGACAATAACCCCGATTTTCCGGCTTGCAGCGAGCTGAAGCTCATCTACGCCATGGGCACGGGGGAAGGCAGCGAGGACAGGTATGTTTACCAGCCGTATCTTGACCTGTTCCCGGATCAGGGCGCTGCGGTGAAAACGGCGTTCACGGCGCTGATGGACTGGGTGGGGGCACACCCCGACGACGTCAAGGCGCTCTGCCTTATAGCGGGCGGCTCTTCGTCGGTGGATGCCTTTGACGCCGTAAACGAGCGCTTGTACGACGTTCTCGTTCAAGAGAGCCTTGGGGTCAATGTTGAGAATGTTCTCCTGCTGTGGACGGAGCTGGCTCTGGCCGCGGATTTCGAGTCATGGTATATCGACCAGTTCGGTGTGCGCGAGGGTGAGGTTCCGCCCGCGCCCGTACAGCCCGCACCGCAGGTCAGCAGCGCGCCAAAGGCTGCGCCGAGCACTGCTCCGAAGGCGGCGTCCTCCTCCGCCGGAGCGGGCACAGCCGCTGCCTCTGCCGATAAATTCATGCCGCTGGCGGATAATCCCGAGGGGCGCAAGATCGCACTGATCTGCGCCGGAGTCTCGACGGCGCTGAATTTGTTCCTGCTATTGGCGGGAAGAGCAGCTTTCACCGCGATTCTTGCTCCCGCGATCCTGTTCGTTTTGCTGATGATGAACAAGGATGTTGATTCTTATCTTATGGCGATCCCCATAACGCTCAATGCAGTTTTGAGCCTGTTGAATATTTTGAATCTCTCAAATTATATGGTCGTTCCTGCTATATTTTACATCTTTTTCCTGATAAGCGTCGCCGCAGCCGTTGTGTATTGGCTTCTGGCGCTTAAAAAGGCGCTTCCGACCAATAAGGCGACGGGTCTGCTGCTCCTGCTGTTTGCAGTGATTGCCCTGCTCGATCTGATCAACCTGTTTAGCGCACTCAGCTATGGCATTATATCCGCACTAAGCGTCCTCGCGGGCATAGCATACATCGTATCGTATTTTGCGGCGATTTTCTTTGCAGGCAAGCACCTGCTGGGCTCGCTTAAAAAATAATATCCCACAATCAAAACCTGAACCGCACCAATTTGTGCGGACAGCACAAAAAGCCCCCCCTATGCAGGGATATGAAATTTTAAGCAACATACTGGCACCGAAATTCCATCGGTGTCAGTTTTGTTTTAGTCTGAATCCGCTGATGGTTGTAGAAGTAAATATACTCATCAATGAGCCGCCTTGCTTCCGCAAAAGTCTTTATCTTAACTCGGTGTATGCACTCCGTTTTGAGGATAGAGAAAAAATTTTCAGCTAAAGCGTTGTCATATGGGTTGCCGCGTCTTGACATCGACGGCGTAATCCCGTATTGTTGAGTCAGCTTAAAATATGCTTGCGATGTGTATTGAAAGCCTTGGTCACTGTGGAGTTGCAGCTCTGCAGTGACCTTTTCCTTTCTCTTCGCCGCTTTAATCTGAAAAGTTGAACGTTGTCATAAAAAGTCGCTTGAAAAAGTTTGTGTTTTTATCAAGAAGTCCCTTGAAAAAGTTGCATCTTGCGAGTTGCTGTTTCAGTGTCCTTTCTGTCCCCATTGTCCCCGCACATTAAAACCGAACCCATAAAATAATGCACCACGCCCTCAAAGCATGGTGCATTGTATCAAATAGCAGTAAGTTTGCCATAAAAATTACCTGACTTGAAATTGTATCAAGTCAGGTAATTCTTTTTATATCGGAATATACGTTGGAATTCCGCCCGGAAATGAGCGGCATTCCGGTTTTTGTTTATCTGCAACACATCGACCATATAGTCGATTCCCGGTATGTGAACAGCAAACCGGATTTTATAAGCCTGCCGTCATCTTTTTGTACTCTTCGGGCGTATTGCAGTTCTGTATTGCAGCCTCGTCGCCGGCGTAAGCACAAGTCGAGAAGCCGGCAATATCAAACAGACTTTTTACCGATGTTCTGTCCGTTTCCAGAATGGTTCTTGCGGCACTGCACAGACTGCGGCTATATACGCCTATGAGCGGTTCAGCGAAGCCGTTATGCTCCAAAACAGTGATGGGACTTTTTCCGGCTGCGTGTGCATCCAGCAAGGCCGTGATAGTATCTTTCGGGCACAGCGGCACATCCACGCTGACGACAAAGCAGTTTTCGTTTTCTGCTGCGCACAAGCCCGCGTAGATACCGCCGAGCGGGCCTTTTTGGAGATATATGTCCGGTACGCTGCGCGCACCGGCCACGGGTCTTTCATAGCCGCTGAGGATAACATCTTCAAAGCCCAGCGTGCGGAGCTTTTTCACCTGATATTCCGCGAAGGTCATTCCGTCGAGCTCAAGCTCTGCCTTGTTCCTCCCCATGCGAGAGCTTTTGCCTCCCGCAAGAATGACGGCGGAAAAGGCCGCGCCGTATTTCTTCCGGTTTCGCCTTTCCAGAATAACGGCTTCCTGCCGCTCGGTCTCTTCCTCGATCGTTTTGCGCGAAATCCCCGTATATTCTGCGAATTTGCCTTGGAGAAAGTCTGAAACGGACAGCTTCAGCGGCGTTTTTTCCGGGTGGTAAAGCTGAACGAAAGCGCAGACGGAGCTGGCCATCGTCAGAAAGCTGCCTTCACAGCATTCCTCGAAATCCAGGCCAAAGGCCCGTCCGTCCGTGCCGCAGATAAAATTCCGAAGATTACAATCACCCATAACGAGGCCGGTCCTCTTATGGAAGCAGTCGAGCCACCCGGCAAGAGCCTCCCATGGCGCGAAGTCGGCAGCGCCGGCCTCCTCCTGCTGCTCAAGAAGCTCGGTGAAATTGGTGCCTTCAATGTACGAAAGCCGCAGCTCACATTCGTCGGCAAACAGCAGCTTGGCCGTCAGAAGGCTGCTTTCGGAAAGAAGCGAATATATCTCCCGCTCTCTTTTTGCATCCTCCCTGTCGGCAAAGCGCTTTACGACGCACAAGCTGCTCCCGGTCTGAGCAAGGAAAACCTCGTTTCGTTTGCTTGTAAAGCTTCGAATTAATTTCATTTTTTAATCATCTCGAGGATTACCACATCTCTGACATTGCGTTTTGCGTTGCTGTCGCCGAAAACGACGAGTCTCATACTGCCGTCGTCCTCGCTGACGAGATATGCCTTGCCGGACTCATTGACCTCGTCGCCGGAAAGCTCGGCGGAGAATTCATCTGCAGCGGTGACCTTTACGCTGCCGGCGTCTGCGGGATTGAAGCCTGCTTTGGTCAGTGCGTCCGCGACGGGCACGCCCAGCGTGTCAACTTCCGATGTCTCGCCCTTGCCGTTGACTATCGTTCCCTGAACGGGGACGGTTACGAGCGATTTAAGATCGACATACGTCTTTTCCTCGCCGCAGTTTACGAGCAGCGCGCCGTCAGGCACTTGGGTTCTGGTGGTAAAGTGCACAATCGCCAGTACCGCCGTCAACACCAGAAGCACCGCAATGACCGCAACAATGATTTTTGAGCTCTTTTTCATAATGTTCGTCCTTTCTGTTCTCTGTGAGTTTGGTTTTTTGCAGCCTTCTTATGAGTTCGCCACCCAGAACACCGCATATCGCCCCGCTCGTCAGTGCGACCGAAACATAGAGCAGCAGAACGACCCCTCCGAGGTGAAATACGATAAAGTTTGCGGTGATGCTTGCGGTCGCAGCCGAGAGCATATTGGCAAGCACAGTACCGTATTCCGTTTTTACGTTGAGTTTTCTTGCTGCCCACATGACGCAGTCGATGACAAATCCGGGGACGATGTAGCCGATCGGGGAGAGGGCTCCCATACTGCCCACCATTCCCAAAGAGAGTGCAATCATACTCTGCACAGCCCCCATGATCGTGCCGCACCAGAATCTTGGCATGATCCCGACCGCCACGATCAAAAACATCAGGGAGAAGGACGTGCCTATTCCTCCGGGGATATGCAGAGCATCAGTAAGGACGTTTGCTGCGGGCGCAATGAGCCTTTTTGAGAAAAGCCCAAGGTCGCAGCACAGCGCCATAATGATAAGGCGCCTTATCTTGTCATGCTTCATAATTGACTCCTTTTCAAAACGGAAGGCGCAGCTGTTTCCGGCTGCACCCCGGCTGAATGACCATAGCCTTTGCTTTAGGTCATTCAGCTCGGAGTTTTTGTTTTTATGCTATTACCTTAATAACATCGAATTGATCCATTTTCCTGACCGCAGCCTTTACCTGACCGAGATTGTGGCAGATAAGCGCTTTGTACTCCCTGCCGTTTTCGGTAAAGTGCAGCTCCTCGGCGGGCTTGTCGATATACCAGCCTCCGGCCGAGAGAAGCTCGGCGTATCGGTCGGTCTTCTCATACGGTGCAATCTCTTCGGGCTGGAGCGGCCGTTTCACCGCCGGCCTGCCGCCCGTGCGCAGGAATATGCGGTACAGCTCGCGGGCGTTGATGAAGTAGTCGATGCAGCCGGTCTCAGCGCCCTCCGCTCCGGCGGAGTTGTTGCTGCTTATGTCGATTAGCTTTACGCCGGGATGATGCTCGTGCATGTAGTCGCCGAAGCACTTTTCCTTCGAGTCGTAGAACGCGAAATTCTCCTCAAGCTCGGGGAAGTGCGCGCGCAGATAGTTCTTCGCCGCATAGTTGCCGGTCAGTAGCATGGGCGTTTTGCCAAGTGTCTTGTCGAGCAGCTCGACCGCTTGCTTTTTGGACTCGGCACGGGCATAGGCCGGTGAGTACACATGGTCAATGCCGAGCTTTTTAATCGCGGCGATAAGCTGTCCGTAGTCAAACTTCTCCTTATACAGCTTTTGCAGCTCGTCGATAACGCAGGAGCAGACCATCGCAGCGGTCTCCGTGCCGTACTGATGGGCAAAATACACAACCTCGTCCTTGTGCTCGAGCATGTAAAGAGCGCCCGTCGGGCACACATCCACGCAGCGTCCGCAGCGAACGCAGCCGTCTGCCATAAGGCTGTTTTTCGCGCCTACCGTCGTGCCGTTTTCGGTCTTGACCATGCCGAGGATACCGACGCCCTGCGCCTTGCATATATCGACACAGCGGCGGCATTTTATGCACTTGTCCATATTGCGGATCACAGAGCCTGTGGATACGTCTGCACCGAAATCGTGCTCGTGGATCTCAAAGGGGAGCTGGTCCACGCCGAATTCCATCGCCTTGCTCTGCAGCTCGCAAAAGCCGTCCTTCACGCAGTCGCAGAAGAAACAGCTTTCGCAGAAGGAGATGTCGAAGTCAGCCGCCCTCGTTGAGCCGATACGCAGGCAGTGGTGGCAGTCGACGGTGTGCTGCCGGAACATATCCTCAATGAGCGCCTTGCGCTTTGCAAAAAGCTCATCGGAATCGGTAGTAATGACCATACCGTCGCTGACCTGAGCGGCACAGGCGAGCTTTTCCTTGTCCTCCCCCTCGACGCGCACCATGCAGAGCCTGCACGCTGCTTTCGGCTTCAGCCCCTCATACGCGCACAGGGTGGGGATATATACGCCTTTCATTCTTGCCGCTTCGAGGATCGTTATGCCATCAGGAACAACGATGTGTTTTCCGTTTATCTGGATCTTCACGTTTGCCATGGCTGAACCTCCTTAAATTGCCTCTACCCGACAGGGGGTATAGCGCCAAATCGGATTACCGGTAAGCTCGTCAAGGTCTTTGTGGCTCGTGAGCAGATTTACATGCACGCCGTAGGTCTTGCCTTCGAACTTATAGCCGAAGTGGTGGGGGATGAGAACGTAGCCGCGTGCGGTCTGCCATGTGTACTCCACGGGGATCTCAAGCGAGCCGGTATTTGTACTCACACGCACCATCTGGCCGTCTGCAATGCCCATTTTCTTGCCGTCCTCCGGGTTCATCGCAAGCGTGTAGGGCTGGCGGTATTTGAAGGTCGCGGGGTTGCGCATGGTCGCGTTGTGTCCTTCTTCAGAGTGGCGGCCTGCGGAGAGTATCATGTTGCAGCCGTCCTTCAGCACGAGGTCCTTTTCCTCCGCCTCGGGGGTGATGCGCTTTATGTAGTCGTCGATCTCGCTGCACCAGGTATGGAACTTGCCGTCCTTGTGGCGGATATGCTTTTTAAGCTGCGTTTCGGGCTCGTTCATGCCGATGACATAGCCCTCGGGATGATCATCGACCGCCGCAAAGGCCTCGTCCATTGCGCACAGGTCCTTGAGCATGGGCAGCCTGCCGAGAACGGGGTGCTTTTTGAGGTTGGGCTTAAAGCCGCAGTGCTCGATGTAGCCCTTGCCGCAGATGGGGCCTGTCAGCATTCCCGCCCAAGAGATGGCGCGTCCGGCCGAGCCCATGGCCTTGCCCAAGGTGAGAGCGATAACGCAGGCAAGCTGGTCGAAATACTTGAGGTTGCCCGCCATCGTCCAGCCGATAAGCTTCATAAAGTAAGCCATGCGGTTGCCGGTCAGAACCGCGTCCTCCGCCGCCCTGTAAAGCCACTGGGGAAGCTGCGGCAGATAGCCCATCGCCTGTGTCAGCTCCGCAAAGATCTGAACATCCTCGCGGGGCTCGCCCTCCGGACGCAGAACGGGCTTTCGGGATTGGAAGACAATTTCGGGGAAGTTGAGCGTGAAGGCGTTAAAATCTCCGCCGCCCTCATAAAGGCTCATTCCCGGAAGAACATAGTCGGCGATGCGCGTGACCTCGGTTTCCTGACAGTCTATCGCCACGAGGAGCTCAAGGTGTCTGAGCGCCTCTTCCATTTTGGTCGAATCCGGATAGCTGCGCAGCGGGTTGCCCATGGAGGTGAACATTATCCTTATGCGGTCCGGATTATTTCCGAGTATCTCGTCGGGGATTATTCCGACGGGGAAGACGTCAAGAACGGGGAAGCGGTTCGTCACGGGGGCGCGCCAGGTCTTGGGGTCGTTCTCGTCGATGGTCTTGCCGCGCTCGATGACGCATTCGGGAACGATGTTTCCGCCGGGGACAAGACACATGCCGCAGACGATGGTGAGGAGTATGCAGAGGTAGCTGCTCATCGTGTTGTGGCGGCCGAAGAAAATGCCCAAGTCCTGATGCATGCCCCACTTTTTCGTGGTGAGTATCCTTGCAAACTCCTCCGCCTGGCTGCGGGGTATGCCGCACACGCGCAGCGAGCCGTCAATATCGACGTTTTCAAACCAGTGCTTCGTTTTATCCCAGTCCGAAACGTGCTCGTCTATGAACGCCTGATTCTGCCAGTCATTTTCAAGGATGATTGCGATCAGCGCACGCAGGAAAAGCGAGTCCGTGCCGAGGGCGGGCATGATGTGCATATCCGCCATGCGCGCGGTCTCCGAAAGGCGCGGGTCAACGACAATGACCATCTTGTCGGGGGCCTCGGAAAATTCGCGGCAGACCTTTCGTGCGTCCTGGATCTGGTGCGAAACGTATGAATTGCTGCCCCAATAAAGCAGCACCTCTGCGCCCCCGTCGTCCGGCTCGAGGAAGTGCATCTGATCGCCGAGTATTTTCCCGTGGCTCCACCAGTTGCCCATGAACTCGATGCCGATGGGGTTGAACATATACTGCGAGCCCACCGCCTTCAGCAGGGGCTTGGCCGTTCCGTACGGGGTCTGTGCAGAGCCCAGCGCACAGCCGAGGATGGAGAACGAGCGGGGCCCGTATTTGTCGATGATGGCCCTTGCCTTCTCGCCGATCTCCTCATACGCCTGCTGCCAGCTTATCTGCTCGTAGTGGTCGCCGACCTTTTTCTTCGGGTACTTTATGCGGTCGCCGTGATGCTGGAAGTACTTTACCGCTCTGCCTTTTCGGCAGCAGTAGCCTTTGGTGCGCGGGCTGTCCTTGTCCGGCCGGACATTGATGATCCTGTTGCTCTCGACCTCAACCTCGATGCCGCAGCTGAGTCCGCAGTTGTTACATTGGGTCTTTTTCCAAACGCCCATATTGTCTTTTCTCCTTCAGATCGTTTTGTGATGGAACTGAACTTTATGCATTAATCAATGTGGAATACCTTTTCCGTCAGGTCGGAAGCTTTGATATTGGCGTTGTGATAGCGAGCACGGCGCTTGGTAACGCTGCCGATGTTGATCGCCTCCTCGGGGCAATACTGCACACAGCTCAGGCAGCCGATGCAGTTCCCGCCGAACACGGGCTTGCCGCCTGCCAGCCTTATGTTCCCGTTGGGGCAGACTTTCGCGCACTGACCGCAGCCGACGCACTTTTCGTCTGCGGCAAACTTTTTGATGCGCTTTGCGTTCTGACCGGAGAGGATGGCGCTCTCAAGGGCAAATACCGTGCCCTTGGGCGGCTTTTTCTCGCTGCGCTTCATGGCCTTGATGTCCGCGGCGAATTTCTTCGCCGTTTTTTCACTGCGCTTCTGAGCGGCTTTAAGCGGCAGAGGCGGGATCGTGAGGTAATGCGGCATCAGCCATATGCAGGAGCAGTGGTTTGACATACCGTTCCAGTAATCCAGATCGACGATGCTGTCGATCTTGTGCAGCCCGCAGCCCTTGTAGCCTGCGTACTGAATAATAGCGAATTTGTAGGCGTCGATGCCAATACGTATCGACTTGACATAGCTCTCCACCCCGCCCGGCAGACCGCCGCCGTAGCAGGGGAATAGGAAGCCCACGCGCTTTGCCTCGGTCGCATCCGTTTTTGTAGGGAAGCTGCGCATCATTACGATGTCGGTGTCCCCAAGCGCTTTGGCAATGTTTTTTGCCATGTCAAGACAATTTCCCGAACCGGAGTAGCAATAGATGATGTTTTCGCTCATGTTGTTTTCCTCCTCAAGTTGTGATCCCGATGATTCCATACTTCGCTTTGCTTTCCATTGCTTTTCGCACCTGTCCAAGGTTTGCGCAGACGGCGCATTTCGTGCCGTCGATTTCGAGCTCTTTATAGTCCTTATCCAGGCTCCAGCCGCTTTTTTCAAACAGCGCCGAGTATTTTTCGCCGAGCTTTCCCCGCTCGCAGCTTTCAGCTCTGAAACGCGCTTTGCTTCGGGCTCGGAGCCTGTGCGGAGTCAACAAACAGGAAGCTGCTTTTACGCTCCGGACGGTCTGCACCTGTCCGCAGACGTCCACGCAGCGTTTGCACTTGACGCACTTGTTGGGGTTGCGAACAATGACCGTAGTCGCATCCACCGGCAAATTATTATGTATCTGGGTAAACGGCAGCACATCAATCTTGTATTCTCTTGCCAGCGCCTGAAGCTCGCAGAAATGTGTTTGTGACCCGTTCACACTTGACTACATTGTAATTGTTTGATAAAATGCAGTCAATCAATCCTTGAAAAAATCTGCGTTTTTAACGTTTTCTGCATCCTGAATTTCACAAGAGATCTTTGGACTTCATCGCTCTGATTGGACACTTTCGGGATTGTACCCAAGTCGGCGGTCAGAAGCTAATGGGGGCGTGCATATGGTCAGCAACTCTAAAAACACCGAGAGTATCGTGTGTGCTGCAATGGAACTGTTTCGCGAAAAGGGCTACTCATGTGTTACTGTTAAAGACATCTGCTCAAAATCCGGTGTTGCATCATCCTCCTTCTATACCGTGTTTTCCGGCAAGGACGATATTCTTGCCCATGTTCTCAAGGGGCAGAAGGACGATTTTGAAGACACCATGTTAAATCTTCTTGAGGCAAATTCCAGTCTGGAAAAGCTCTGGGTGCTTTACAAAAAATATCTTGATCTCGGCGAATCTTTCGGCGCTGGGCTTGTTTCCGCCATGTTCAAGCTTGAGCTCGACGGCCGGATGAGCCTTATTTCGTCGGTGAATGACTATGTGAAGAAATACAATTCGTGGTTTGTGCGCTTTGTTGATGAATGTCAGAGGGAAGGCGTCATTCAAAATCCGGGCAATGCCGCGGAGCTTGTGCCGATGGGCGTCAGCCTGACTTATTTTGTCCTGCTGGAATGGTGTGCTGCCAAAGGTGCCTATTCCTTGAAAGATCGGGCATATAAAGAGATGGAGCGCTTTTATAATGTCCGGGATTCGCTCAGGGGGATTTATGAAAATATCTGAACTGCATCCGCTGTGCTTATTTGAATAAAGTGCCTTGCCCCTTCTGCCCGATCAATATCCGAGCAGAAAACCGAATGGGCAATGCACAATCTCTGCAAGGTCGCAGACTGCATATCGTTCCGTCTTTCCAATTGCCCCCGTTTCGATGGGCTTCGATTTGCTTTGGGTACTAACCCAGAAGCGTCGGTATCTATACTGCTGTGATGTTACAAACAGGACGCAATCAGAAGCGATTGCGTCCTAATGTTTATGGATCTTTACAGCCTGATTGCAGATTTCAAGCTCTGTGTGAAACCGATCTCACCAGCATACCGAGTGAGACGTGGAGCTGATTGGTCTGAATGTCTGAGCCCGGATACGAAGCGCCGCCGCACGGAACGTCCGTGCGGCGGCGCTTTCGCAGTTATTCCTCTTCCAGCAGCCGTAAGCCCGCGGTGCTGGTAACGGGCAGGGAGAACACGATGGCTTTCGCCCTGGTCTGCATGCCGGCCTTCTGCATGACCGACTGCATGATCGCATTTTTTTGCTCCTTTTTCGTCACAATGAAGATGATCTCCTTCTCCGACGCCAGCGTCACGCCGAGAAATTTCTCCGCGCGTTCCATGCCGGTGCCCTTCGCGTGGATGATCGTCCCGCCGGTCGCCCCGGCCTGCCGCGCCGCATCCATAATCAGATCGCTGTTTCCGAGGTCGGCAATGACCACCAGCAGCTCGTGCGTCGTATCTTTCAAGGTTGTCTCATCTCCCTTCTCATAGTCCTGATTCTCCGTCAGAAACAGCAGCTCGCGCTTACCGCCGATGCTGCTCATCGGGATCGTGAACGCGATCCCGGTATTCGGCACGTCGATCTGCATCACGCGCTGCAGGCCCTTTTTGACCACAGCCCAGACCCGGTCGGTCACAACGCTGAAGCAGATGCATTTTTCATGTGCCTCCAGCCCGAAATAGTCCAGCATCTCGCTGTTGGCCGTTCCGGAGGCCAGCGTCACAAACATCACCGGAACCGGATATTCCGCATGCTCCCGGTAAAACGAGACGAACCCGGGCAGCCGGTTGCGGTTCGTGATGGTAACCATCAGATACAATTCACTCATGGCAAGCCGCCCTCCTACAGTTCAATGATGTCATAATCGCCCAGCATGGAAAAGGCGTCCGCCGGCGCCGGCGCGGCGATCAGCTCGCCTGCGCGTCTGGACTTGAGCCGGTACACCAGCCCCAGGATCTGAATCGTGATCAGCGGCGTCATGGCGACCATCGCAACGACGCCGAATGCGTCTGTTACGATATCGCCGCCGACCGCCGTGCACGCGCCCATGGCAAAGGGGAGCAGGAAGGTCGCGGTCATCGGGCCGGAGGCCACGCCGCCGGAGTCGAAGGCGATCGCCGTGAAGATCTTCGGCACAAAAAACGACAGCCCCAGCGCGATCACATACCCCGGAATGATGAGCCAGAAGATGGACAGCCCCGTCAGCACACGCACCATGGCCAGCCCGACCGAGACCGAAACGCCAATGGACAGGCTCAGCTTCATGGCCTTGCCCGAAATCGCCCCGTCCGTCAGCTCCTCCACCTGCCGCATCAGCACATACACCGCAGGCTCCGCCAGCACGATGAAATAGCCGATCACCATGCCGATCGGGATGATGATCTCCCGGTAGGGGAGCGCGGCAATGATCTGCCCCAGCGCATTGCCCGCCGGCATAAATCCCACGTTCACGCCCGTGAGAAACAGCACCAGCCCGACGTATGTATAGACCAGACCAATTGTAATTTTGATGAGCTGCCGCCTGCCGCCCGCGCGGTGCGACACAAGCTGAAACACCGCAAAAAACAGCACGATCGGCAGCAGAGAATTTGCGATCTCGCGGATATAGGTCGGAAACGCATCGGAAAACAGCGCCCAAAGCGAGATGGAATCGTCCACCTGCGGCACAGTGACCGGCGCATAGCTGCCGCCCTCCGGGTGGTAGATCATCCCCAGCAGCAGCACCGCCAGGACCGGCCCGATGGAGCACAGCGCCACAAGGCCGAAGCTGTCCTCCGCGGCGCGCTCGTCGCTTCGGATAGCGGAAATGCCGACGCCGAGCGCCATGATGAACGGAACGGTCATCGGCCCGGTCGTGACGCCGCCGGAGTCGAAGGCGACGGCCAGAAAATCGCGCGGCACAAACGCCGCCAGCACGAACACAATCGCATAAAACACCAGCAGCAGCGTTGACAGCGGCACGGAAAACAGCATGCGCAGCAGCGCCACGCAGAGAAACAGCCCCACGCCGACCGCCACCGTCACGATCAGTACCGCGTTCGGCACAGACGGCACCTGGTTTGCCAGCACCTGCAGATCCGGCTCGGAGATCGTAATCAGAAAACCGAGCACAAAGCCGAGCGGCAGCATGAGCCAAACACGCTTCGTCTGTGTGATGCTCGCGCCGACGCGCTCGCCCATCGGCGACATCGCCAGCTCCGCGCCGAGGTTGAAGAGCATCATGCCCACGATCAGCAGCACCGCCCCGATGAGAAACGCCATCAGAATGCTCGTCGGCATCGGCGCAACGGTGAAGCACAGCAGCAGCACAATGCCGATGATCGGCAGCACCGCCTTCAGCGACTCATTTAATTTTTCCTGCAGCTTTGTTTTCAGCAATCCGCATCCTCCGTCAACGCAATCTCCAATATTGTTATTATATTGAAGTCCGTCCCAAAAGTCTTCACGATTTTGTGAACAAGCGTCTATCATCTTGCCGATTGCCGGGCGCATTCCGCTAAGGCTCCGCTAAGAATTCGGGACTTGACTTTTTCCGCGCAAACGTGTACGATATCGGCGTAAATATTGTCGAGTGCTGACCGCACGAAGGGGTACACCACCACGGGTGTAGACTTTCGGGCGGTTTTTTTGCTTTTTTGCAGAAAGAACCTTGCTCGGCACAGGAGGAACGATTACAATGAAAAAGACACTGCTTGCTCTGCTGCTCGCCGCGACGCTGCTGCTCACGGCCTGCGGCACGACCACAACCGACGGCGACACGGCCGACGGCGTCACCCACATCGACACACTGAACATCGCTTTCGCTCCGTACGACACGGCGGACGCCATCCTGGACGCCACCGAGCCGATGGAGGCGCTCCTGCAGGAGACGCTGCTGAACTACGGCTATGAGGTGGGCGAGGTCAACATGACGGTCTCCTCGTCCTATGAGGCGTGCGCCGAGGCGCTCGGCGCCGGGACGGCGGACGTCGGCTTCATCTCCGGCGGCACCTATGTGCTCTACAGCGACGAATGCGACCTGTTGCTGACCGCGCTGCGCAAGGCCTACAGCAAGGACTCCACCAACCCCGCCGACTGGAACGACGGCACCGAGGGCACTTACAACGACGAATATGCCGAATACTACCGCTGCATCATCCTCGCCGGGCCCAGCGCCAAGGGTCAGGAGCTGGCCGCCAAGGTCAACGCCGGCGAGCAGCTCACCTGGGAGGAGCTTGACAGCGCCACGTGGTGCGTGCTGAGCGCCTCGTCCTCCTCCGGCTATATCTACCCCTGCCTCTGGCTGCAGGAGAACTACGGCAAGAGCATCTCCGACCTCTCCCACGTCATCCAGTCCGACTCGCACGGCACGTCCGTGGCGCGGCTGGCGGCGGAGCAGGCCGACATCATCGTGAGCTACGCGCACATCCAGAACAAGGAGGCCGACAACTGGACCTCCACTCTTGGCCGCAGCGACAGCATCTGGAACGAGACGAACGTGATCGGCGTCACGCAGGGCATTTATAACGACGCCGTCTGCGTGAGCAAAACGTCCCCGATCATGACGGACGTTTTCCGTCAGGCGCTCGGCCAGGCGCTGATTGACATCGGCAATTCCGACGCTGGCAAGGATATCATCAAATGCTTCTCGCAGGTGGGCTACACCTGGGGCGAGGACTCCAATTACGACGGCGCGCGCGACGCCGAAAAGCTGCTCAAATCCTTTGAATAAGGACCTACCTTTATGATTCTTCTGACCGACCTGACAAAAGCATACGCCGATCACACCGCGCTTGACCATGTCAGCGCGCAGTTTCCCACCGGAAAATTCACCGCCGTCATCGGCCGCAGCGGCGCGGGCAAGTCCACGCTCCTGCGCTGCATCAATGGGCTGACGGAGGTCTCCTCCGGCTGCGTAGAGATCGACGGGCAGGACATGGCGAAGCTGCGCGGGCGCGAAAAGCGTGCGCTGCAGCGGCGCATCGGCATGATCTTTCAGGATTTTTGTCTCGTCGGCCAGAGCACGGCGCTGCAGAACGTGCTCAACGCCTGCCTTGCGGACATGGACTTTTTCCGCGTGCTGTTCGGTCTGTTTTCCAGGCAGCAGAAGGACGCCGCCATGCAGATGCTCGAAAAGGTCGGCATGGCGGACAAGGCGCAGCAGAAGGCCGCGTCCCTCTCTGGCGGAGAAAAGCAGCGCGTCGCCATCGCGCGCGTGCTGCTGCAGGGGTGCGGAATCGTGCTCGCCGACGAGCCGGTCGCCTCGCTCGATCCCGTACACGCGGAAACCGTGCTCGGCATCCTCAAGCGGCTGCAAACGGAGGACGGCAAGACTGTCATCATGAACAGCCACAACGTGGAGCAGGCGCGCCGGTACGCCGACGTCATCCTCGGCGTGCGCGCCGGGCGCGTCGTCTTTTCCGGCGAGCCGGAAGCGCTGGACGCCGCCGCGCTGGAGCGCATCTACGGAAAGGACGGCGCCGGAACGTGAGCAGCAGGGTACAGGCAAACACAAAGCGGCTGTTCTGGCTCGCACTCGTCATTTTCTGCGGCTGGTTTTCCGGGTTTCGCATCTCCGTGCTCCTCTCGCGCGGCGGCGAATTTTTCACCATTCTGGCGAAGATGTTCCCGCCGGACTGGCGCTACGCTGCGAGCGTGCTCGCGCCGCTGTGGCAGACAGTGCAGATGTCCGTCGCCGGCACGTTTCTCGGCGCGGCGCTC
>ULWX01032301.1_pt1 | contig 70965 bp, 70 predicted proteins | sample 1960851 | NCBI WGS metagenome assembly ULWX01 (sample SAMEA4835826, study PRJEB28245) | human gut metagenome | biome: gut microbiome; material: fecal sample | place: Denmark | collected 2008 | reverse complement strand
TGTGCATAAAAAAGGTTGTGCCAGAGTTTTGACACATTTACTTTTTTGTTTCTATACCTATTTATATGGATAATATCTCTTATTTTTGCACATATTATAACTATAAATAGGTAATATGGAAACATCAAAAGTCTACTACACAGACCTGCGTACCTCTCCTACTTCCAATCTTCTGGATAAGATGGAGCGCCTGGTAAAGCGGGCAGGTATTGAACAACTACCCTTAAAAGACAGTTTTGTCGCTATCAAGATTCACTTCGGTGAACCGGGAAACCTTGCTTATCTTCGCCCGAACTATGCGGCTCGCATGGCAAATCTATTGCGGAACAATGGTGCGAAACCTTTCTTGACGGACTGTAACACACTATATTCAGGCCGTCGTGCCAATGCCGTCGATCATCTGCAAAGTGCAATGGAAAATGGTTATAATCCTATATCCGCCCAATGTCAGGTCATCATCGGAGATGGTTTGAAAGGTACGGATTGCCGGGAAATTCCCTTAAACGGTGAATATTGTGCCGCCCCTAAGATTGGCACTGCCATAGCCGATGCGGATATCATCATCAGCATGAACCACTTTAAGGGACACGAACAAGCCGGCTTTGGCGGAGCTTTAAAGAATCTGGGCATGGGTTGTGCCAGCGTAGCCGGAAAACTGGAACTGCATTCGGCCTCTCAACCCAAAATAGATACAGAAAATTGCATCGGCTGCAATATCTGCGTGAAGCACTGTGCACACGACGCCGTACATCTGAATGCAGGACGCAAAGCGGAAATAGATTATGCGAAATGCGTAGGTTGCGGACAGTGTGTCGCTTTGTGCCAGTATGATGGCGCCATCATGGGCGACGAAGATACGTCCGAACGCTTAAACTACAAAATCGCCGAATATTCACTGGCCGTAGTGAAAGATAAGCCCAATTTCCACATCAGTTTTATAATGAATGTATCTCCGGAATGTGACTGTTGGAATCATAATGACGCCGCCATTGTCCCTGACCTTGGTATTCTGGCTTCTACAGACCCGGTGGCTCTGGATAAAGCATGCGCGGATATGGTCATCCAAGCTCCCATATTGCACACGGGTAACCGCCTTTCTGCCGGACATGAGCACGATGATTTGTGCGGTCATGACAAGTTCCACATGATGCACCCGGATACGGACTGGCTGGCTGGATTGCGCCATGCGGAAAAGATCGGATTGGGCAATATGCAATATGAATTGGTGAAGATTTAAACCTTTTCCGTCCAAAAGAGTCTTAATACAAACATACCGATACAAAACTTGTAAGGATTGGGACAAATCTTCAAACAAAATGAGCGTTCATCTCCTACTTTTGTATCTTGAAGAAACATAATAATAACAAATTAAAATCTAATCATTGAATAATGGAAACATCTGCTAAACTCTACTCTTTGTCGTTCAGTAACGTGAAGACCTATTTGTTTGCATTCTTATTTATTGCAGGAAATATAGCATTGCCGCAGCTTTGTCATCTGGTTCCCGCGGGTGGACCGACTTTGCTGCCTATCTATTTCTTTACACTGATTGCCGCCTATAAATTCGGTTTTCGTGTAGGACTGCTTACGGCTTTACTTTCTCCGGTGATTAATCATTTACTGTTTGGCATGCCCGCTGCTGCCGCATTGCCTGTGTTGCTTATAAAATCCGGTTTGCTTGCAGGAGCTGCTGCATTTGCCGCACGATATACAAAGAAAATATCCTTAGTTGCATTGCTTAGTGTGATTCTTGCTTACCAGGTGATAGGCACTGCTTTTGAATGGGCGATATGTGGTAACTTTTTCCTCGCTGTACAAGATTTCCGTATCGGTATTCCGGGTATGCTGATCCAGTGGTTCGGTGGTTACGCTCTGCTGAAAGCTATTTCCAAACTTTAATAATAGACTATCTCCCATAACAATATGGCAAAAACAATGGAAGAAGTGCTGGAACGCTTCCGCACAATTGAATTCCACGATGACTTTGATATGATCGTGGCTATTGCTAATGGCGGTATCGTTCCCGCAGGTATCATCAACCAGCGATTGCAAAAAGAAGTGCATCTGTTACGTATCAATTTACGGGATGAATACCAGCATCCGAAGTACGATGTACCCCAGTTGCTCGCTCCGGTTGACTTTGATTTTAAAGATAAAAGTATTTTATTGGTAGATGACCGTATTAAGACAGGATCTACCATTCGTCTGGCGTGCGAATTACTGAAGGAGGCACGTCTGATAAAAACATTCGCAGTCAATGGTACGGCAGATTATGCCTTGTTTGACGAGACGTGTTTTAAGTTCCCGTGGATACTATAAGTAATTAATAATTAGCAATTAATAATTTGAAAAGGACCTATGGATAGAAGGGATTTCTTAAAGACTCTGGCGGTAACGGGTGCGGTGGTGACCGTACAGCGTTCCGAAGCAATGGACATACTGGCGCAAAAGTTGACAAATGCTGGCGGTGGTAAGGTGGATCTGGTAGCTGTGATGGGTGGAGAACCGGAAGCGATGTTCCGGCGTGCTATCACAGAAATGGGTGGTATGAAGCAGTTTATCAAACCGGGACAAAAGGTAGTGGTTAAACCCAATATCGGTTGGGACAAAGTACCTGAACTGGCTGGTAATACAAATCCGAAGCTGGTTGCGGAAATTGTAAAGCAATGTCTTGCCGCAGGCGCCAAGGAGGTTACGGTATTTGATCATACCTGTGATGACTGGCAGAAGTGTTACAAAAACAGCGGCATTGAAGAAGCTGCCAAAGCTGCGGGTGCCAAGGTTATGCCGGCTCATCTGGAAAGCTACTACAAACCAGTCTCATTGCCCAAAGGTGTACGCATGAAAAGTGCCAAGGTACACGAAGCCATTCTGAATAGTGATGTATGGATCAATGTACCCATTCTGAAAAACCATGGAGGTGCCAATTTGACGATTTCCATGAAGAATCACATGGGTATTGTCTGGGATCGCGGTTTCTTCCATTCCAACGACTTACAACAATGTATTGCCGATATCTGTACAATGGATAAGAAAGCAGTGCTGAATGTAGTGGATGCCTATCGCATTTTGAAAACGAATGGCCCGCGCGGACGTTCTGCTTCGGATGTGGTATTGACCAAAGGATTATTTATTTCACAAGATATCGTGGCTGTAGATACAGCTGCCACCAAATTCTTTAACCAAGTTCGCGAAATGCCGCTTGAAAGCGTGGCTCACCTTGCTAACGGGCAGGCATTGAAAATTGGAACGATGGATTTGGATAAGTTGAATGTGAAGCGTATCAGGCTTTAATTCAGGCTATATAAAGTATACACACTTATGTTGAGAAAAGCACGTATTATACTGTCCGTTGTCATCTTCGGGCTGATAACTTTTTATTTTCTGGATTTTGCGGAAATATTGCCAAATAGTTTCCACAGACTGGCGCATATACAGTTTGTACCGGCATTGATGTCACTCAGTTTTATCATCCTGGTAGTACTGGTACTGATTACCTTGTTATTGGGACGTATCTATTGCTCTACAATTTGCCCAATGGGTATCTTTCAGGACATAGTGACCTGGATTTCTAAAAAAACGGCAAAGAAAAAGAAACGTTTCCGCTATTCGCCTGCCAAGAATATGCTGCGTTGGGGAGTATTGGGTGTAACAGCAATAGCTTTTCTTTTTGGATTTACGGTCATTTTAGGTCTGCTCGATCCTTACAGCGCTTTCGGACGTATGACGGTCAATGTGTTTAAACCCGTGTATATGTTAGGAAACAATTTGCTGGAAAGTATATTTTCAAGTTTCAATAACTATACCTTCTATCAGGTGGATGCTTCTCTCCTGAGTATCTCGTCCTTTATTATCGGACTGTTGACGTTTTTGGTAATTGGTTTTCTGGCATGGAAATACGGGCGTACCTGGTGCAACACAATATGCCCGGTAGGCACGTTACTCGGCTTTCTGAGCCGCTACTCACTGTTTAAAGTACGTATCGATGCAGAAAAATGCAATCATTGCGGATTGTGTGCCACTAAATGCAAAGCCTCATGTATCAATAGCCCGGAACAAACCATTGACTACAGCCGTTGCATAGATTGCTTTGATTGTTTGGGTGAGTGTCGCCAGAATGCACTTAGCTATACCATTTCCTTTAAAACCAAGAAACAGGTGACTGACGCTTCCAAACGCCGCTTTTTGCTTGCCGGGCTGACAACTGCCGCCGCAACTCCCAAAGTAATGGCGCAAGCTCAGAATGTAGCTGCGGCTGCAGCCGGAATGAAAAGTGATAAACGCCAGACACCTATAACGCCGCCGGGATCTGTCAGTCAGGAACATTTTCAGGCACATTGCACTTCGTGCCACCTGTGTGTCAGTAAATGTCCCTCTCATGTATTGAAACCTGCTTTTATGGAGTATGGTTTAGGAGGAATGATGCAGCCGACCGTCTTCTTTGAAAAAGGTTTCTGCAATTTTGATTGTACTGTATGCGGGGATGTCTGTCCCAATGGAGCTATCCTGCCACTGACGAAAGCGCAAAAACACCTAACACAGATGGGCAAAGTTGTTTTCATCAAAGAGAATTGCATCGTCTATCGGGACGGTACCAGTTGCGGGGCTTGTTCGGAGCATTGCCCTACGCAAGCTCTGTCTATGATTCCTTTCAAGGACGGGTTGACAATTCCTCATATTGATACGGAAATTTGTGTAGGTTGTGGCGGTTGTGAATACGTCTGCCCTGCCCGCCCTTTCCGCGCCGTATACATCGAAGGAAATGTCGTACAGCAAGATGCTAAACCCTTCACCGATAATCATCAGGAAGAAATTCAGGTAGATGATTTCGGCTTTTGATTGAATATTTTCCCGATTCCCACTGACGCCTGTCTTCGATTGTATAAATTGGGGGCAGGCGTTGCTTTTTCTCTATACTTAGCACATTTTTCTCCCTTTTTACTTTCAACCTACAATAAAATCACTAATTTCGTGGCGAACAAATATATGGTAGATTTTTTACATGGAGGCAACATCAAATAATTGGTTTACGAACAAATATCCTATAGGATATGCTTTGAGCGGTGGTTTTATCAAGGGTTTCGCGCATCTGGGCGTGATGCAGTCATTGTTGGAACATGACATCAAACCTAATATCCTTTCGGGAGTAAGCGCAGGGGCTTTGGCAGGTGTGTTTTATGCAGACGGTAACGAACCGCATAAAGTGCTGGATTATTTCTCCGGGCATAAATTCCAGGACCTGACCAAATTAGTCATACCGAAAGTGGGATTGTTTGAGTTAGGCGAATTTATTGATTTCCTGAAAACCAATTTGAAAGCAAAGACGATGGAAGAATTGCAAATACCTCTCATCATCACTGCAACCGACCTTGATCACGGACGTGTGGTGCATTTCCACAAAGGGAATATTGCCGAACGTGTGGCAGCTTCCTGCTGTATGCCTGTCCTCTTCTCTCCTGTAAAAATAGAAGGAACACATTATGTAGATGGTGGGGTATTTATGAACTTACCTGTATCTACCATCCGGCGTGTTTGCAGCAAAGTGGTGGCAGTAAATGTTAGTCCGCTACTGGCGCACAAATATAAGATGAATATTGTAAGTATTGCCATGCGTTCCTACCACTTCATGTTCCGTGCCAATACATTCCCTGAACGGGAAAAAGCGGACTTATTAATAGAACCGTATAACCTGGAGGGATACAGCAATACTGAACTGGAAAAAGCAGAAGAGATCTTTATGCAGGGATACAATGCCGCTAACACTCTTCTGGATCAGTTGAAAGCGGATCAGGGAACCATCTGGAAAGATGAAAATAATTATCAAATCATAAAATAAAAATAGAATGGGGAAAGATGAAAAAATGATTATCTATCAAGTGTTTACGCGCTTGTTTGGTAACAATCATAATCACTGCATCAATAACGGGAACATAACGGAAAACGGATGCGGTAAAATGGCGGACTTTACAGCCAAGGCACTCAATGAAATAAAGAAGTTGGGAGCCACCCATATTTGGTATACCGGTATCATAGAACATGCCACGCAAACGGATTATCGCCGTTACAACATACGTCCCGATCATCCGGCTATTGTTAAGGGAAAAGCAGGCTCTCCTTATGCCATCAAGGATTATTATGACGTGGATCCGGACTTGGCAAACGATGTACAGGAACGTATGAAGGAATTTGAAAATCTGGTACAACGTACTCATCGTAGCGGTCTGAAAGTCATTATTGATTTTGTTCCGAATCATGTTGCCCGCCAATATCATTCGGATGCACAACCTGACGGAACTTCACAGTTGGGTGCAAATGATGATCCTAATTACGCTTTCAGCCCATATAATAATTTTTACTATATCCCTCAATCCGAATTGCACGGTCAGTTTGATATGAAAGGATCGGCTGCGGAACCTTATAAAGAATGTCCTGCCAAGGCTACGGGGAACAATCGTTTCGATGCTTATCCCAATATCACCGACTGGTACGAAACCGTGAAACTGAATTATGGAGTGGACTATCAGAATGGTGGAACCTGTCACTTCAATCCCACTCCGGACACCTGGACAAAGATGCTGGATATCCTTCTTTTCTGGGCAGACAAGAATATTGACGGTTTTCGTTGTGATATGGCGGAAATGGTTCCGGTTGAGTTCTGGGAATGGGTGATTCCACAAGTGAAAGAGAAGCATCCTGATTTGTTATTCATTGCAGAGGTTTATAATCCGGCAGAATATCAGAATTACTTATTCCGCGGAAAATTTGATTATCTATATGATAAGGTAGGGCTTTATGATACGCTTCGCAATGTGATTTGCGGCTATGATTCGGCTATGGCCATTACCCGTTCCTGGCAAAGTCTGGGTGGCATCGAGAAACGGATGATGAATTTCCTGGAGAACCATGACGAACAGCGCATTGCTTCTGATTTCTTCGCCGGAAATCCGCGTAAAGCCATTCCGGGATTGATTGTTTCAGCTTGTATGAATACCAATCCGATGATGATTTATTTCGGGCAAGAATTCGGTGAACTGGGCATGGATAGTGAAGGTTTCAGTGGCAGAGACGGGCGTACCACTATTTTTGATTATTGGAGCGTGGATACCATTCGTCGCTGGCGGAATGGTGGGAAGTTCGATGGCAAGATGCTGACGGAAGACCAAAAACACATCTATAGTATCTACCAACGCATCCTGACGCTTTGCAACAAAGAAAAAGCAATCACTGAAGGAGAATTCTTCGATCTGATGTATGCCAACACAAATGGCTGGCGCTTCAATGAGCATAAGCAATACACATTCTTGCGCAAAGCTGGAAAAGAATTGTTGTTCATTATCGTGAACTTTGACCACATTTCAGTAGATGTAGCTATCAATGTGCCTTCTCATGCCTTTGACTTCCTGCAAATACCGCAGATGGATATTTATCCGGCAGTAGATTTGTTAACCGGAAAGACGGAAAGTATTAGTTTGCTGCCTTATAAGGCTACGGAAATCTCAGTAGAGGGATACAGTGGAAAGATGTTGAAAATCAAGCTATAATAAGATTTCTACCACGGAGTTCTGTTCTACTCCGTGGTGCTTTCTCCTTCCAGTTTTTCCTTCAGTCTGTACAGACGCGTAATGGCTGGATTGTAAAACTCATCCGGATAATGCGCTTTGATATCGTTTATATTTGCCACTACGTATTGTCTAAGATTCACAATCTTTTCGGCCTCACTTAGTTGTAACTCTTTGGGTAACTGTGCGTTCTCAGCCCACTTCATCAGGGCATTCACACTTTCCTCATCATACTTATATTCCATATGTTCGTATAATTTTTCTACAAAGATATAAACAAATGATAAAAATACACATACCCCTTCGAACTTTTTCTGTGGAGGCGTGTTATATTATTGTGTTTTTCATAGTATTAGATATAAGATTAATTAAAGGAGACTGTACCCGCTTGTGATAAGTAAGTACATCAAAAACAGAAGCGTCTGTTTGATTGATAAATGTGTAAGGAGCATCGGTTTACCAGAGCCGATGCTTTTTTTGTCCCTCTTTGTAGCATGTTAGGAAAATTATGCGTAATTTTGTCAGATAATAAGGAAAATACCAATATGAACATCCCTGTTATTTTTCAATTCTTAAAAGAAGTGTCCGCTAACAATAACCGCGAATGGTTCAATGCTCATAAGGACTTATATGAAGAAGCCCGTGGGGAATTTGAGAACCTGTTATCGGCTATAATTACCCGTATCTCGCTTTTCGATGAAAGTATTCGTGGCGTTCAAGTCAAAGACTGTACTTACCGGATTTATCGTGATACGCGCTTTTCGCAGGACAAGACCCCGTATAAAACTCATTTGGGCGGATACATCAACGCCCGCGGTAAGAAATCAGACCACTGCGGTTACTATGTTCACATTGAACCGGGCAACTGCCTGTTGGCAGGTGGTAGCTATTGTCTGCCTCCTAAGACGCTGAAAGCCGTGCGACAGGCAGTGTATGATAACATAGACGAATTTCGCGGTATAGTTGAAAATCCGGATTTCAAGCAATACTTCCCGGTGATAGGCGAAGACTTCCTGAAAACAGTTCCCAAAGGGTTTCCAAAGGATTTTGAATATGTACAATATCTGAAATGCAAGGAATACACCTGTTACTGCAATCAACCGGACAGCTTCTTTCTGGCATCTGATTGCGTGGATCGTACGGCGGAAATCTTCAAGCAAATGAAACCTTTTGCTGATTTCCTGAACTACACGATTGACGACTTTGAATAAAATTTGATAATAATATAACTAACTTAAAACATTAAAGCTATGGTAGTAGATAGATTAGAAAATTTAGAAAAATATGCATCGTTGAACCCCTTGTTCGCCCAAGCTATTGAATTCTTGCAATCGCATGACTTGAACGCAATGGAAGTTGGCAAAACCGAACTGAAAGGTAAAGACCTGGTTGTAAACGTAGCTCAAACTACCCCTAAAGCTAAAGAACAAGCCAAACTGGAAACACACAATGAATTTATAGATATCCAGATTCCTCTCTCCGGTGCGGAAGTAATGGGCTATACCGCAGGAAAAGATTGCGTACCGGCTGATGCTCCCTACAATGCAGAGAAAGATATTACTTTCTTCGAAGGACTGGCTGAAACTTATATCACTGTAAAACCTGGAATGTTTGCTATATTCTTCCCTCAAGACGGACATGCTCCCGGCATTTCTCCTGACGGTGTGAAGAAAGTCATTGTGAAAGTGAAAGCATAATAATCCAATCAATCAAAAACTCATCCTTTATGGAAACATTGAATTTGATCAAAAACGACCCCTGGCTGGAACCTTTCGAAGATGCCATCAAAGGCCGTCATCAGCATGTATTAGACAAAGAGGCTGAACTGACGAACAAAGGGAAACAGACTTTGTCTGATTTTGCCTCGGGATATTTATATTTCGGACTTCACCGTACTGCTGACGGCTGGATTTTCCGTGAATGGGCACCCAACGCCACAGAAATATTTATGGTGGGCACATTCAATGAATGGAAAGAACTGAAGAAGTACAGTCTGAAACGTAAGGATTATGGTGTTTGGGAAATCAAACTTCCGGCAGATGCCATGAGACACGGTGATTTATACAAACTCATTGTACATTGGGAAGGCGGTTGCGGAGAACGTATTCCTGCCTGGGCAACACGGGTGGTACAAGACGAGCAAACCAAGATTTTCAGTGCGCAGGTCTGGTCACCGGAAAAGCCATATAAAGTAAAGAAGCGTACATTTAAACCTAATACGGATCCTTTGCTTATCTACGAATGCCACATCGGTATGGCGCAACAGGAAGATAAAGTAGGAACTTACAACGAGTTCCGTGAAAAAACTCTTCCGCGCATAGCTAAAGCCGGATACAATTGCATTCAAATCATGGCAATTCAGGAACATCCCTACTACGGTAGTTTCGGTTACCATGTATCCAGTTTCTTTGCCGCTTCTTCCCGTTTCGGTACTCCGGAAGAATTGAAGGAGTTGATCGATACCGCACACGGATTGGGTATTGCAGTGATTATGGACATCGTTCATTCTCATGCAGTAAAGAATGAAGTGGAAGGCTTGGGCAATTTTGCCGGTGATCCGAATCAATACTTCTACCCCGGCGCACGACGTGAACATCCGGCTTGGGACTCACTTTGTTTCGACTATGGAAAGAATGAAGTTATCCATTTTCTTCTCTCCAACTGTAAGTACTGGCTTGAGGAATACGGATTCGACGGCTTCCGGTTCGATGGTGTAACATCTATGCTCTATTATAGTCACGGACTGGGTGAAGCCTTCTGTAATTATGGAGACTATTTCAATGGCCATCAGGATGACAATGCCATTTGCTACCTGACACTTGCCAACAAACTTATCCACGAAGTAAATTCCAAAGCAATAACGATCGCCGAAGAAGTATCGGGAATGCCCGGTCTTGCAGCTAAAGTTGAAGACGGCGGCTATGGTTTCGACTACCGTATGGCGATGAATATCCCCGATTATTGGATCAAGACCATCAAAGAAAAAATAGACGAAGACTGGAAACCGTCCAGCATGTTCTGGGAAGTAACCAATCGTCGTAAAGATGAAAAGACCATATCTTATGCAGAAAGTCACGACCAGGCATTAGTGGGTGATAAGACGATTATCTTCCGTCTGATAGATGCCGATATGTACTGGCATATGCAGAAAGGCGATGAAAACTACACAGTAAATCGTGGTATTGCTCTTCACAAGATGATACGTTTACTGACTTCAAGTACTATCAATGGTGGTTATCTTAACTTCATGGGCAACGAATTCGGTCACCCCGAATGGATTGATTTTCCACGTGAAGGTAATGGATGGTCATGCAAGTATGCCCGCCGTCAGTGGGATCTGGTAGATAACAAGAATCTTACTTACCACTATATGGCTGACTTTGATGCTGGTATGCTCAAAATCATTAAGAGCGTGAAAGCGTTCCAGGCAACAGCTGTTCAAGAAATCTGGCACAATGACGGCGATCAGGTATTGGCATATATGCGTAAGGATTATGTCTTTGTGTTCAATTTCAATCCCAAACAGTCATTTACCGATTATGGCTTCCTGGTTTCTCCGGGCACATATGAAGTAGTATTGAATACGGATAATCCTGCTTATGGCGGTAATGGATTGACTGATGACACTGTAAAACATTTCACTATTGCTGATCCTCTTTATGAAAAAGAGAAGAAGGAATGGTTGAAGTTATATATTCCTGCCCGTACAGCAGTAGTATTGAAGAAAACGAAATAAATAACATACTATAAATAAAAAAAGCCGTGTCGGGAAATTCCAACACGGCTTTTTTATTCTTCTTTCCGATAGATTATTTCAATTGCGCTTCAATTTGCGGCAATAGTTTCTTAATATTATCTATCATACTTTTTTCACGAGGTTTGTCTGCCGAGAGTAAAGGGAGTGCGCGTTCCAGATACGTTTTAGCATTCTGGAAGTTTTTGTCAGCGATTTCTTTCTGTGCATCGTACTTAGCTTTATCTGAATTAGCCAATGGTGCTGCATTCTTCAGAACTAAAGCTGCCTTATTATAAGAAAGTGTCCCCAAGCTGTACAATGCGTTGGTATTCTTTTCATCGTCAGCAAGTACTTGTTTGAAAGCTTCTTCAGCATCATCCAGTTTATTAGCCTTTTGTGCTTTAATACCGGCATTCAGATAATAATTAGCATGAAGTCTTTTCAATGTCTTGTTTTCCGGAGCTGCTTCTATACCCTCTTTCAGAGTGGCAAGATACTCACTGTCTTTTTTCAAATCCTTCAATGCACCGGCTTTACCTACATATGCATTTCCCAGATTATATTTCTTTTGAATAGCAATATCAAAATACTTGAGAGCTTCTTCCGGTTTTTTGATTTTATCGGCACAAACGCCGCAGTTGTAAGCGATAACAGAGTCCTGATTGTTTGTCTGTGTCAGGTAGGTACTGAATTTTGTAAATGCTTCCTGGTAATTTTTGGCTTCGAGTGCTGCCTTTCCTTCGTTAATTAGATTTCCAGGTTCTGTAGTTTGCGCAAAAAAGTTAGTTGCTGCACAACACAGCGCAATGGATAACAAAAATTTTTTCATGTGCTTTAAATTTTAAAAGTTGATATTCCAAAATTAGTGTTCATAGCTATAGAAGCAAAACCATTTTAACTTTTTTGTAGTTTTTAGGACAGCTGTAACAAATGTTATTTTACGTAAATTTCAAGGGGAACTATCTAGAGACAAACAGCATGAGAAAAACAAATTGTGCACATAATCAAAATAGATTATATTCAGAATGAAAATAAATCATACAGAAAAATCCCCGTATTCTACAGAATTACCCTAATTAATGAAATAGGAAAGTCGCAAATGCTTATTTATTAGCGATTTGCGACTTTTCTTCTGTGATTCCGTTGCGATTCGATTTTTGAAATATGAAAAAATAATATTATAACTAATACAACTGATAATCAGCATAAAATAATAAATTAGTGTTGCATATCATTTTATTTAGTTGTGCAATATTGCAGATATGTTGTGCAATATTAGTATATTTGCACAACCGATAATTGCAAATATATGACCACTGTAAAAGCCTTTATTAGAACTGGAAAAAAAGACAAAGAAGTAAACGTAAGATTCCGTTTGTCCGATGGGCGCAATGTACAATTGTTCCATAAATCCGAAATAATGGTATTACCAAATATTTGGGACGCAAAGAACGAACAATACAAAGCAAAAAGTGTCATTAAATTAGAGGAAAGAACTCAATTCAATGCTTCCATCAATGAAAGAAAGAATCTTGTCCTGTCACTATATGGGGGAAATAAAGAATTAACAAGTGAGAAGTTAGAGGAACTAATTGATAAACATCTCCATCCAGAAAAGTATAATATCACGCACGAAAAAGAATCACTATGCGAAATGTTCCAGCGTTATGTTAATGGTTGGTTAGATACTGGCGTTATAGGTGCTGGCAGAAAGAAGCACTATGATGTAATTATCCGGGAACTAACACGATTCTTTATCATTAATGGCATTGATGGTTGTTCAGTGGAAGATTTTAATAAAGATACTATTCTTAAATTTCGTGAGTTCCTGCGCACTGAATATAAATTAGTGGATAAATATCCGGGGTTATATGTGGACATGAACAGCAGAAATAGACCATCAAAAGAGAGAAGTCAAAATACAATAGCTGAAAAACTCCTATTACTTCAAGCATTCATGGTAGAGCTTGAGAGTAATGATATTATCCCTGTGTCTCCATTTCGCAAAATTGGAAAGGAGAAAGAGGCCATAATGAAGCAGCAATACGATGAACCGATTTTCCTGACTAAAGCAGAATTTAATGCAGTCTTGACTAAAGATTGTCCGGAATCATTGCAACGAGTAAAAGACTTATTTATAGTGCAATGCTGTTTCGGATGTCGTGTTGGAGACTTTAGACGGTTTACTTTTGATAATATTGGCATTGAAGAAGGAATACCTTACATTCATTACTTACCTCAAAAAACACACAAGGATGGACTTATACGTACTGAGATAAAAACTCCTATTATTCGCATTGCTTATGATATTATTATGAAATATAAAGGTGAACTGTCAAACAGTGCTTTGTTACCCTATTACCCTGATGGCAATGGTGAGACTGGGTACAATTATCAGATAAAAAAACTACTTGAATACTGTGAGATAAGCCGGAAAGTAGCAATGTTCAGTACGGCATTGGGAACTAACGAATATAAATCTATCTATGAAGTCGCAAGCAGCAAACTCGCTCGCAAAACTCATGTTGATTTGATGAACAAGGTGCAAGTTAATAAATATGCTGCTGGGCTTCATGCTAAAAATAGCGGTGCAGTGGATAGATATACCAATATGGGAATCAAAGAACGCTTTATACTTATGTGTGCAGCATTTGGATGTGAAGAATATAAAGTTAATCCAGAACTGACCATAGAGAGATAGATGATGATATTAAAAAGAAACTTGTAAATATGATAGAATGATATGGAAGCCTTAAATATATTTTTCAAAGAAGTTAATAAAATAACAAATGAATATTCGCAAAAAGAAAAATGCGAAATGCCATCTGTATTTAATCAAGCAAAAGAGAATAAAGATTTTATTGAATTAACAGAAAAGATAAAAGCAGGAAGTGAAATTCAAATAAGCGACATAGAACGATTCGCTGAGAAATTAGTAATTCCAGATAGTATTGCTAAAGCATTTGAAGCGATTAGTCCACAAGACCTATTTTCTATATTTATGTTACCAGATGTTGGCTTTGAATTAGAGAATGAATGTATTTCTTTGCTTCGTAATAAATTATTCTCTTTATCTCCAATAGATCGTGATATTTATGCGGGAATATTTGCACGAGAATTTGATTCAAAACTGTATTGCGAATTTGACGTAATTGATTACATCTATGAGAAAGGTTATATAACATATCCATTAGAGCACAGTATAACAGCATATATGGATGCTGTTCTTGAAACATTTGCAGAGTTTAATATAAACCTTGTAGAGTATTTGAAAAAAGACAGTGATTTTGAACAAGAATTTGGAGATTATAATGATTTTCGTGCTAAGAAATACGCAGAGAAGTCAACTCCAGAGAAAAAGGAAACACCCGAAGATGCTTCAGAAGCAACGAAAAAAGATAGGGAGCAGGAAGATATTACTACCTACCTTAACCTTGACAGCAATCAAAAGAAAAAATGGCTCTATCAGGGTATGCAGTGCGACACAGTAAAAGAGCTCGCAAAGTTCATTGCTCAAAGTTATACAGAAAAAATATTATGCAAGATTCCGAGTAAAAAAGGCGGTGGTCTCTGGAATTTGGCTAAGGCTGCATTTCAGATTGAAGATACAGCTACTAATAGGAAAACTATAGAGAATGAATTTAATTTGGCATATAAGCCCCCACTAATACCCAACAAATTCAAATAAAAACAATATCATTCATACATCCATATTGTCCATATTATCCATATTCAGTTCGTGGATAATATGGATTTTTCATTTCGTTGTATTGCTAATTTAACCTACATAACTTTGCTATCGTCAAACAACCAATAGCAGTAGCTACCTATCGGGGAAAGGCGAATCATAAGAGCAAAAGTTATGAGTTTACAAGAAATTATCCAAAGCGGTGTGAATGTATCGATAACGATTGGTACAAATGACCTAATGCAATTCGCAAATCATCTAATTCGTTCCACCAAAGAAGAATTAGAAAGCACTATTCTTGCCAAGAAGAACGAAACGTATGTAACTCCAGATGAAGCGAGCAAGCAGTTGCATGTGGATCGTTCGACCTTATGGAGATGGAGTAAAACCGGATATCTGATTCCGGTAGAGGTCGGAGGTAAAAGACTATACAAACAGTCGGATATTGATATTATCCTTAACAAATAAGAAAGGAGTTGCCCTATGAAAAATCAACAGAACAACTCCAAATATCTTGGGCACGATTATACAGACAAAAGTACTGATTCCGCACGACTTATCCAATCAGTACGCAAACTTTTCTTATCCGGTGGCAAGTTTACCGCCCGACAGTTGAATGAACTTGTAGGTTTCAATGATGCACGCAAGACTATTTCCCGGCTTCGTAATGATGAAGGCTGGAAGATAGAGGATTGTCGATTATCGAACGGATGTAAGCTCTATTGGCTGAAAGGAGGTTGCAATGAGTGAGGCTATAAAGCAGATTGTCGGTGAGTTTGAGAAGCCGATTGCCGACATTCCTTCTGATGTTATGGATGCAATCAAAAACAGTCGTCTGGACTTGTCTTTAAACATTCCTAACCCTCAGATGCTTGTGTCAAAAGGAGACTTGCCTGTATGCACACGAGGAAACTTTTCGTTTGTCATTGGTCTGCCTGGTGCAAGGAAAAGTTTTCTCTGTTCTGGTATCGCCGGCGCATTCCTGAATGAAGATGGATGTATGGGACTGGATAATCCTAACGGGACCGGCAAATTACTTTGGATTGATACAGAACAAGCGCCGGGACATGTTGCGAAGATTGGCAGGAGGCTTCATCGCATCGCTGGATTTCCAATCAATATCAACTCGGAGAATATTATCATCCACATGTTAAGAGAATTTCAGCCACCTATGCGGCATAAGATTTTTGATGCGTGCATGAATCTATATCATCCGGATTTCATTGTCCTTGATGGAGTGAGCGACCTCATAGCCGACCCGAATAGCTCCGAGCAATCCACATCGGTAATAAACGACCTGATGGCACTCACCAAGAAATATGATTGCCATATACTAACAGTCATACATGCTAATGTCGGAAGTGAGAAAGCCCGGGGCCATCTTGGGGCGGAAGCCTTGCGAAAATGTGAGACTGCCATCTTTGCCGAAGCAGATGGAGATATAACCGTATGCAAATGGGCTAAAACAAGAGATATGCGGCCGGATGAGTTTGCGTTTGCTGTTGTGGAGGGTTTGCCAACGGCGACAACATACACAGGTAAACAGTCAAAAGTGGATAAGCTGAAACAGATTATCGCCGATTCAATGCCAAAGCTTCCGAATACGGTTTCTTATTCAGACCTGTGTGCTAAGATTATGGAGATAGCAAATATCAAGATTGATGCCGCCAAGAAAAAGGTCTCTGTTGCTACTGAGAAGAAGTTAATTATCAAAAACGAAGTAGGTATGTACCATCTTCCAACCATTGATGATAGACCTTCAGATTTACCTTTTTAGGTGGTGTAATGTACGCAGGTGTACGGGGCTATCTATATATATAGCCCCATACACTTACACCAAATACACCATATATACACTGAATTTACACCTAATATACACCTGTTTTATAGTGTATTTTACACTTGACAAAAAAACAGGTGAAATACACCTACTTTTTGATATATGAATGAACCTAAATATCACCTCCAAAAATACACCGGAATGAACTCCCGGCACACCTGCCCGCAGTGTGGACACAAAAAGGAGTTCACCCTTTACGTTGATGAAAGAAATGTTCCTATTGATGAATCATGCGGCCGTTGTAATCGGGAGCGTTGCGGTTATCATTTGACACCTGCGGAATATTTCAAGGCACATCCAACCAATGACCGGACGGACTTTACAGGATGGAAGCAGCCGGAACCGACTAAAGTTATCCCCGTATCTTATCTTCCTTCCTCGTTATTGATTACTGACACTCACCGGGCCAGCAATAACCTGTTCCGTTTCATGGCTAAAGAATTTGGAAATGATGAGGCAAACCGTGTCTTTGGTGCTTATCACGTAGGTACATCCCGGCACTGGAGAAATAACGATGGGTTGGCAACGACCTTTCCTCAGATTGACGATAAAGGTCGGCTATGCCAATTGAAAGTAATGGCGTATCATCCCGCCACTGGTAAGCGGATGAAGAAGCAGGACCAGGCGGAGTTATGGAGCGACAAAGCTCAAAAGTATATGCCCGACACTCGACCGATGGATAAAATTTGGTTTGCAGGCAAAACGCTTCTCAAAAACTATGAAGCCAACCTGCAGCAAACTTTCTTCGGTTGCCACTTGGTTAAAGAAGCTTCTCGTGTGGGAATTGTAGAGAGCGAGAAGTCAGCTCTTATATGCTCTATTTTGATGCCTGAAATTACTTGGATAGCAACAGGAGGCTGCAATGGTTGCAAATGGACGGAATCAGTCATTTTTCAGTCGTTGGCCGGAAAAAGGGTAGTTTTATACCCCGATGCCGGAATGTTCGCAAAATGGGAAGAAAAAGCGGCAATACTACGAAATGGCGGTGTAGATGCGACAGTCAGTCGGGCGTGTGAAGGTTTGCCGCACAACTGGGATGTCGCCGATGTACTTCTCAGAGAACGCCACGCAAAAAGAGGAATGACCGTTGGCGAAGTTCTTGCTTATGCCACCGAGATAGGAGTTATTAACCAAATCCATGTAAACGTATGATTCAATTAAGAAAATACCAAAACAATATAGCCATACAAGCCGCCTATAAACTGGTGGCATTCGGCTGCTGTTACCTGTCTATGGAATGCAGGACCGGAAAAACCATTACCGCACTATCTGCTGCCGACAACTTCGATGCGCAAAGTGTACTGTTTATTACCAAGCTGAAAGCTATCCCATCCATCAAAGCGGATTATGAGGCGTTGAAACCTGTAAACTTCCAACTGGACGTTATCAATTACGAGAGTGCGCACAAGGCAAAAGGAAAGTATGACCTTGTGATTATTGACGAAGCCCACTCACTGGGCGCATATCCCAAGCCAAGCAAGCGCACGCATGAGATAAAGACCATTTGCGAAGGGTTGCCCGTCCTGTATTTGTCCGGCACACCATCACCGGAAAGTTACAGCCAATTATATCACCAATTCTGGGTATGTTCATCCTCTCCGTGGAAGGAATACAAGACTTTCTACAAGTGGGCAAAGGTCTATGTAAACGTAAAGCAGAAGAAGGTGAACGGTTATTTCATCAACGACTACAGCCATGCGGACAAAGCGAAGATAGACAGGGACACAAAAGACTTGTTCATCAGTTACTCACAGGAACAAGCTGGATTTGAGGTGAACATAAACGAGCATATACTATCAGTACCAATGAATGAGCGGACCGGGCGATACATAAAATCCATGCGTGATAACCTGATGGTAGAAATAGATGGTAATGCCATTTTGGGCGACACTCCGGCTAAATTACTCACCAAGCTGCATCAGTTATCATCCGGTACGGTAATTGCTGAAAATGGGCTTCATTTGACATTTGACAAAAGTAAGGCTGAATTTGTCCGTAAGCAGTTCGCAGGGAAGAAGGTTGCACTATTCTATGTGTACCAATCGGAAGCGGAGTTATTGCAGTCTGTTTTCCAGAACTGGACGGATAGCCCAGAAGTGTTTCAATTATCAACGGATAAGGTTTTTATCTCACAGGTTCGCCGGGCACGTGAAGGAGTTCGACTTGATACGGCTGATGCTTTGATATTCTTCAATCTGGAGTTCAGTTTCCTGTCATACGAGCAGGGACGAAATAGGCTTGTATCGAAAGAACGTACTGCACCTGCAGATGTTTATTTCCTCTGCTCTGATTGTGGTATTGAAAGCAAGATATTGGATGCGGTACACGGAAAGCAGGACTTTACCCTTTCATGGTTCAATAAGAAAGCGAGATAGCCATGGCAGAACTGGAAAGTAAAATACAGGCTCGTATCATAAAGCGGCTGGAAGCGCAAGGCTATTACGTAGTGAAGCTGATTCTCACGAATAAAAACGGGATTCCCGATTTATTGGTACTGAAGGATGGTAAAGCCTTTTTTGTAGAAGTGAAGCGGCCAGGTGAAAAACCTCGACCATTACAAGAATACCGAATGAATGAGTTAAAAGAGTTAGGTTTTATATGTGAAGTGTGGAAAGAATAGATTTAAGCCACTTTTTCTTGTGAGGTGATAAGATGTTCGTCTTTGCGGAGAAAGTGGCTAATACAAAAACAAGAAAAGAATATGGATAGATTACAAACAATTAAGTACCCACCATTAAAGGGTAAATTTAAAAAGTACGGTGATACCTTTGAACTGGTAGCCAAAAACGAAAGTAACCGGATGTATTGTTACCGAAGAACCGCACCGGAAGGTATTGTGTATTTTGAAGTGTTCCGGTCAAATCTGGGAAAAGATGAAAATGGGCAGACTTATGAATACTATCCAAAATCCTCACAGTTTGGTATATCTGCATGGTGCATTTGTGATGGCGAACATGCACAGAAGAAAGTCCAGAAGTATATGCAAAAGAAGTACGAATGATAACAGTCCGGGTAGGTCTGCTTCGGATGATCTACCCGGCAATATGGAAACATATGAGACCAACAGAAGTAATACAAGACGGAATCCGGATTACTCAGGAGAAACCCGATAATATTGTTATTGAAATGAACGGTTCTTTTATCACTTTGACGGAAGAGAATACAGAACTACTTCGGGTTATGCTCTATGAGGCTTACCGTTCCAAACGGTGGAAACGCAGCCGTGCGGAGAAATCAGCAAAGAATAAGGCTCTTTGGGCACTCGCTAAAGCACAAGGTAAGAAGAAACCGGATGTCCAGACAGAGAAAGCCTATAAACGGATGAAAGAGCAAGCAGCAGAAGAAATTTCTAATATTGAGATTATTATACCTGATTTTCAGGAGATGGGAATATCTGATTTTCTGAAATAATGAGTATATTTGATGTGTAATTTTAAAAACTTAGCTGAGTCAGAAAAAGAAATCAAACAACCCAGAGGGTACAGGTCAAAAGACCGACCTTTGAACAAGCCAGAAACAACTCATTCGGTCAAATGCTGAAAGGCATGGAAAAAGGTAAAATGGTACCTCGTGGAAGTGCTAACCGGTATGCACGCAACATCTCCGGCGATAAGTCTAAAGGTCTTGCTTCGGGATGATGAGAAATGCCCCTACTCCGTGGATTGTGAGGTAGGGGCTCTATATTAATTCTTGAAAGGCAGGGAGGGATTGCAAATATTATACTCAAGATTGGATACAAGTTCTTTTATATTATCTGAAAGATGTTCTATATCTTTTCTACTTACAATCAAAGAATCACCATTAGTTTTTTTTCCATTACGATGTACGATATCATGTCTCAATTTAATTGCTTTCTTGATTTTTTTGCAGGAAGGAAATCTAATTTTAAATGTTGCGTTATAGATTTGAGAAACGGTATTGAGATTATGATATATGATATTCTCCATAAGATGTTTTCTTACCTTTTTAACATCGTGTTCATCAAAATTATGCGCCCCATTATGGAATAAGAAAAAATTAGCTAATAGATTTTCATCCTTGTCGATAGATAACAATAATCTCTCAAACAAGTAGGCTTCCAGAATGGAAATCAAAGAAGCGTATATCTGCCTGTATAGAATATATTTTGATTTCTTCTCTTTTTTCAGTGAAAGACCCAATAATTGTATCGCTTCTTCTATTGATGTAATACAATCATTATAAGGACTTTTTTTCTTAACAATATATTCATATTGTTCTTCGTCATAATCTTCATCGTATAGGTCGGAAATATCCAACCAAAAACAATCGTTAGAATCTAATCCTTCGATTTTATCTAAAATTTCTCTCGGAGCATCCTCTTTAAAGCTTAAGTAGTAACCATAGACAGCTCCGTCACTGCCTGTATTTTCTTTAATTTGAGGTTCTATTTCTTCAACTTCATCGCATGTTATTCCTAAACGTTCAGCTAAAGTTTCATAGAACGCCTCTTGTTGATTATCGTATAATTGTTCTTTTGCTATTCCCATAATCACTTACTTTTAATATTTTTACTTTGCCGTAATACAAACTCTTTTACTTCTGGATATAAGTCTAACAGTTTCTTATCCATTTTATCTATAAATTCATATACTTCAAGAAAATAGCTCAGGGCATTTTTATTTGCAAATTTTTCCTGAGCTAATAGATAAAGAAATGGAACTTTGGATATATCTGTTGTTTCTTCTTTTACTTCTGTTGGATTCTTCAAACTTCCTGAGTACATAACCGCAGAAGCATCTTTAAACAACTTTGTATAAGAGGCATGAGAAAAAGAATTTCTGTATATATTCTTCAACTCTATTAACTTTTTAGCTTCATCTTTGGTGATTAACCCTTTTCTCTTGCAATTATTAATATTAGGCTCAATATCCTTATCATCATAGGTTTCGACCTCATTTTTAAATGTTTCATCTATCCGTTTAGAATCGTCAAATTGACGGCCTTGTGAATCCCATATTATCAAGGTTTGTTTCAAGCTATTTTCAAAAAGATGATTTGTCAAAGTGATAGCTGCCTGTGTATTACCTATGATTAAACAATTACATATTTCTGATATTATAGATTTAAGTCCATTCAATACATTCAATTTCCCATATTTGATAAATATGAGCGACCTTGTGTAATCATTGGTTACAATCCTATTTCTTAATTCTTCCAAGTATTCAGCTACTTTCGCATCTGAAAAACCTTTGACGGAGTATTTGAGATTGAAATTTCTATCCATCTTTTATCTAAAATAAGAGTAAGGTGATAAATATATTATTCAGGTTCATAACCTTCATAATAGTAAGATTGTGTAATACCCTTGAATATTACTTCCCGGTCATTTATCTGGTCAGTAAGTGCCTGATTCAACAAAGTACGCAGTTCTAAATCATTGATAGGGCTTCGCTCCATCGCTTGCAAATACAGGTGCTTGTCTACATTGCGCCAGTCAACAACCTTTGCCAGATTCTTCTTTAATATCATATCCAACCAAATGCGCATAGTTCTACCGTTTCCTTCCATAAAAGGATGCGCTATGTTCATTTCGACGTACTTCGCTACTATTTCATCGAATGTTGTTTCGGGCATCTTTTCTATTACTGGCAGCATAACATCAAGATACATACAATTAGCAAACCGGAAATTCCCTTTTGATATATTCAAAGTACGTATCTTTCCGGCAAAGATATACAGTCCGTCAAACAGATATCGGTGTATATCACATAGTCCCTTTATTGTTCCTACTTCGATACTGTCTATATCTCCCGTCTCAAACAAGGCATGAGCTTTGACAAGGCTTAGTTTATCTATTTCGTTTGTATTCATACTCACTCAGCTTTCAATGTTATTGACTTACCACAATGAGGACAGGTAAGAGAAGCAGCATTAGACTTTCCTACTATCTCACCTTTTGATATTAGTAACTCCCATATCTCAACCTCTAAAGCATCAGCAATCTTTTCTAAAGTAGTGTACGATGGCTTACCTGCTATAATTTGAGCAAGTCCTACGGTGGTCATACCTAATTTTTCAGCAAATTCTTTTTGAGTATAACCCTTTTCTTTGATTACTTCTTTTATTCTCATAAGTATATTCTTTAATATTTATAGTGCAAATATAAGTGAATAGTTTGTTTATTATAGTATTTACTTTAATAACAGATGTTAAATATAAGCATTTTCTTTATTATTCACGATAATTATTAAAGCATTTACTTTATATTTGCATCATCAAAGTTAAACAATAAGATATAAGCCTTATGACAAAAGAAGATTTAAACCAGATGTGCAGAGAATACCAACAGGTATTATCAATGAGTGAAGAAGAAATATTCGCCATGTACGAAGAAAGCAAATCAGAGTGCATCGCTTCTTTTGAGGCTGAAATCGACTTTTGGGAAAATTATTTCGGGTATAAATACTAATAAATTATACGATTATGGCAACGAATTTCAAAAATCAAATGAGAGAGTTAATGAAGCAGGCTTGGATGCTTGTTAAAGTGTACGGCTTTTCAATGGCTGATGCAATGAAGCAAGCTTGGCAGGTGCTGAAACTGAAAGCAGCTTTGAAGAAAGGTGTAGTAAAATTCTTCTATCAAAAGCTTAACGGTGAAATCCGTTGTACTTGGGGTACTTTGAAAGAGGACCTGATACCCGAAACAAAGGGCACAGAGCGTAAAAAGAATGATAGCCTTATAACTTACTACGATAATGAGAAAGCAGCTTTCAGAAGCTTTAAAATAGCGAATTTAATCAAAGTAGGATAATTAACCCGGTGGGGTGTCTATCAAACGGACACCCCACCACAAAGATATAACTATGTATTTTCCATTAGAGATTAACGAACAGTTGGCAAGTGCCATGAGAGCAGCAGCCGAATTTAAAGTAGAAGTAGAGAAGATTATCGAGTGCGTATGTGTTGATGAAAATGGCGAAACCGTAGATGACAAGAACGACTACGAGAAAATGAGTGATACCATTTGTGAAATGATGGTGCGTATAGGGCACACAATGGGCAATATGATTACAGAAATAGCCCTCGATGAAGTGAGAAAACTAAACCCCAACAACAACCGCCTAAACCTTGAAAGCCATGTTTCTGAATGAGAGAGCGCAAGAACTTATTAAAGAATTGAGGGGTAACAGTAACGGTGGGGTAAACACTTACAAAGCCTCAATATGTGACGCAATGTCTATTATCATGTTCATGTATCAAATGCACGCTTCGGAAAGAGAGAAAGAGATGTTAGCGGATGCCATTGATACTCTATCAAACTATAACGATTTGATAACCGCATTATCAAAAGAGAAATGAAACTCTATATTATCATGCTGGTAGTAGGTATTATCCTGCTACTGGCAACTAACAGCGAATATTGTTTGAGTAATATAACCGGGCTGGCGATGGCTTATACCGCTTGCCACAAATTGAATATGTTTTATGAGTAAGGAAATCAAAGTCAGCAATACGGCTGAACTATGGATAAGAGAACGACAAGATAAAGATGTAAGATTGGCAACGCTTGCCGATATTAATAGAATCATGTGTCAAATAGTGAGAGACCAATCTGATGATTTAATCAATGATAATGTAGCCTTTGATATGCTTCTTACACTGACTAATCTTGCCATGTTTATAGAATCATTAGGAGAATAATTAGTGCCCGGCGTACATTATGCCGGGCTAAATTCATATATTTACGAACTAATACACACGATTATGAAGAATGAAGAAACTCTTTACCTGCCTATCAAACAGGTTTATTTTGATGAGATTATTGCCGGCACGAAGAAAGCCGAGTATCGAGAAGTGAAAGAAGGTATCACCGCCAACCGATATTTGCTGAAAGATGAAAACGGCAAGTATGTACTTAATCCCGAAGTTACAGAACCGGGTAAAGAATATTTCATCGACGACTACAACAACGGCAACTTCCCGTTCATACCAAAGAAATATAAGTACCTGGCACTGGCAGTCGGTTACGCAAAAGAACGTGATACTGCGACAGTCGAAGTTACCGGATATTCTTTTGAACCTCATTTAATCCGCTGCAATCTTTATGCGTTCTGGACGATAGTGTATCATTTGGGTGAAGTCATAGAGGTGCATCGAAAATGATTTCTCTGCGCTTATTCTGCGTTAAAGCAATTAAATCAAGTGTCATACGTGCGTGTGCATAGGCGTAATTAAGTGAATTATCTGATGTGTTCACATGCGCATGTACACGCATGTGCGCAAATGGTCGAGAATGTTACATTTTACACAGTCCATACACGCACGTGCGCAAAGAGAACTAAAGAATCTGAACCATTAAAAACGTGCGTGCGTGGAACTGGAGAAACGAGCGAAAAACGAGCAAAACAATTGATTTTCACCAATGGCCATTTTTGACCTATGGCTTTCATCAACAGGAATACCATCCTACAGAAACCAGATAGTATAAATGTACTATTAAGAATCCCTAACAGACATGGGCAATACAAGTTGTGCAAATGTTGTGCAAATTAGAAATAAGAAAACCGCAATCGTTTGATAGATAAACGTTTGCGGTTTTATCTTGTGATTCCGTTGCGATTCGAACGCAAGACCCACGCCTTAGAAGGGCGTTGCTCTATCCAGCTGAGCTACGGAACCATCCTTAATTGCGGTGCAAAGGTACGCTTTTCTGTGAAATTTGCAAAGATTTTACGCAGAAAATATTTTGTAAATAGCTGCTTTTATATCCGATTAGATGTTATAATCCTAATGGTAAACCAGTTACATACCATAAAATAAATAACAAAGTCCAGGCTAATAATATATAGAGAGAGTATCTCCAAGTATATTTCAGTAATGAACCATAGGTCGCTTGCTTATCATATTGCTGCATGTAAGTAAGGATAAGAGGCATGTAGAACATGAAAGGAGTGATGGCATTGGTGGCACTGTCACCAATACGAAAGGCGCATTGCACCATATCCGGAGAAATCCCCATATTGGCAAAGAACGGAACAAAGATGAAGGACATGAAAGTCCACTTGGCAGTGGCAGAAACCATAATAAGGTTCACAAGTGCTGTAAAGAGAATAAATAGAATGAGTATCCATAAACTCCCAAGATGGATGGACGAAAGCATGTCCGCTCCCATAATGGCTATACATTTATCCAAATGAGAATACTCGAAACACGCAAACATCTGAGCAGCAAAGAAAGTGATAACAAAGTAAACACCCAACAATTTCATAGGTTGAGTAAGCCCCTCAATCACATCTCCATCTGTACGATAACGACCGGAAGCAAAGCCATAAACCATCCCCATAAGCCCGATACCAAAAGAAAGCAGAAACAGAATGCCCTCTATAAAAGGAGAACGGATCAGACCACCATTCACACTACGCAAAATACCCCATGAAGAGAAAGTAGCCCAAAGAATCACGGTTGTATAAATCACCCCGATAGATACTGCACCTATCATAGCACGACGTTCTTTATGGGATAATTGCTTATAACCATTGAAACGAATATGACCGGCATATTCTCCCAAAGCCGGAAGAAGATTACGGCGGGTTACCTGATAAATAATAAAAGCCAGCAAAAAAGTAGATGCAAACAAGAAATAGTAATTGCATAAAGGCCCTGTATTTCCAGGTGATACATTTGCCATGTCCGCAGCTTCCTGGGTAGTGGCAGCAAGCATAGGATCCAAAGTACTCAGCATCAGGTTAGCGCTATACCCACACGAAACAGAAACGTATGCCGTAATAATACCTGCAACCGGATGCAGCCCGACCGAATGGAATAAAGTTGCTGCAATCGGTAAAAGAATTATATATCCGGCATCACCTACTATATTGGAAAGCAATCCCAAGAAAATAACCAGTATCACCATGCGCCATAGATTATGCTTACGACGTGCCCCACCGCGGATACAAGCATCTATAAAACCTGAATGTTGTGCCACCCCGATACCAAACATAGCCACAATTACCAAGCCCAGCGGAGCAAACCCCGTGAAATTAGTAACCACATGCCGCAACAGCCAACGAACACCTTCCGGACTAAGCAAACTTTGTACCCGTATCTCCTCCCCTGTTTGCGGTTGAAACACGCTCAGGCCGTAAATGTCAAATATCCATGATAGGACAATGACAGCCAGCGTCAACAAGAGAAACATTGTTGCCGGATGCGGTAGACGCCATTTGTTATTCATCATCTGCTTCCAGATTATCTATATCAAGAATACGGAGTTCCAAAGCACGCACAACCAGACGGGTTGCATTCACTCCTACCCGCTCTCCTTGTGGAAACAGACGGTTTACCAAATCATTCTGACGCTTTTCCAGAGATTTAACTCCAAAAGGCATGCCTTTCAGGTTAGCAATCATATCTTTGGTATACCCCAATGCCAGATGGCGTAGGAAACGTTCGTCATACTCATCAATATCATAACTGATAACCGCTTCCTGACGTTTAGCATCATTCGCAACAGATTGCTTGAAACGGTCTACAATTTTTTCCAGAATAGGATAATTAAAAACCAGCTTCTTTCCATCCATTACTGCCTGTACATCTGTTTTCGTAAGCAGCTCACCTGTTTTCAAAATAATACCGTCAGCACCCGCATTCAGAACATCCACCCAAAGCTTTTCATTCAGAATTTCTCCGGTAAATATGAGTACGTGTACTCCCGGATAGCGCTTAAAGATATTCCGGCAGATATCCACACCAATAGTAGTAGAACCACCCAACCCTAAATCCAGCAATACCAAATCAGGAACTCCGGCCTCTATCAATGTCCAGAATTCACTTTCGGTCATGGCCGTACCGATAACTTCCGCGTTGGGTATTTCATGGCGGAAGATTTCTTCCGTTCCTTTCAGTTCAAGCTTGACGTCTTCTACAATAATTACTTTGAATTTCTTGTCTTCCATATTATTTAATTTTATTTTCTTCTCGGTATCGTAAAATAAACTGTAAATCCGCCATTCTCAGCCGGTTCAGCATTGATGCGACAGCCACGTTTTCCAGCAAACTCGTCATGGTCACGAATAATCTGCTTGCAGACGAGATACTCCGTACCTCGCAACTCTCCTTTTTCTCCTGTTGCCATCATACGTTCCAAGTTTGGATAGAAAAGTTGATTTAATTCCTCACGGGTTTTCGTCCTTCGCATATCAGTGAAAAGGAAACGAATATATTCTCCGTCTACTGCTGCCGCCAAATGTATTTCTCCATCCAGAGGAACAGACAAGGCTTCGTCTATCAGATTCTCCAATAAGAAGCGGAGTTGGATAAAATCTCCGACCACTCTTTCATCAATAGCTCTTGTAGAGAAAGATACAGCAACCCCTTTTCCCTTATTTGCTTTACGGAAATACTTTTCTGCCAGAGCAAACAACTCCGGTACGGAAATTATCCCGCGACGGAACGTAACTTCTTCCAACTGTCGCGATGCGCACGAACTCAATATGGTAAATATACCTTTATAATATTCTATCAATTCGCTGATAGCTGAAACCGTCTCTTTTTCTTCCGTTTCTGAGAGAATACCTGAACGGAGTTTACCAATGAGTTGCTTGATCTTATTCGGATAATAAATTGTCTCGTGCTTGATGGTGGAAAGACAATTATCAAGCACCATATTCTGCACATGCAACATACCGTCCTCCCATGACGCCCGGTGTGCTTCTTCATGCGCAGCTTCGATGTCGCGGTATTTTGTTGCCAGTTTCACAACTGCATTGAAGACCACAATCGCTATATACCGCGCAATCAATTCCAGCAATAGATGAGCTGTCTCTTGATCAACATTCTCTTGCCGTTCTAGATATAACACACCCACACAGCGCGAATCACCCGCAGCATCCACCACCAAAGGCAAAGCTTCAAATCCCGGTGCGGACAGTTGAGTATGCTGTTCAAAACAGCGTTGAACTACTTCCTTCCAAAGTTCATCTTCTGCCGCAGATGATCCATTATCTCCCGTAGAGGACAACTCTTTTTCTATAGAATTTGACGCATATTCCAGTTGATGTGTCGTTTCATTATAAACGGCGATTCCCAACCGATCAATACTTAGCAACTCATTTACGGCATCAAAGCCTTCGTCAACGATACGTTGAGGAATAGCTTTCAGGGTATCTTCTTCCCGTTGCAATGCCTCTTCTGTTTCGGGAACTTGTATCAGGGAGGCAGCAAAGATCTGTCTATTGATTTCCAAAACCTGTTCCAGATTCCAACGGTTTACAAGACGTTTGCGAATATACAGGATGTAATATCCCAAGAGCAACATAGCTATAAGTCCGATAAACAGGATAACCCCCACCATCTTATTATTGGTGGAACGTTCCAACTGACGGCAATATTCCTCCAAAGACTGATCTTCACCCAGCAATTTGTACAAAGTCGTATAAGCGGCATTATTATAACTGTATGCATCCCATTGTTTCAACGCAAGAAAAGCGACAGCCGCCTCATTCCGGATATCCAGAATGACATGAAAGTCCGAATTGAAAAGATCATTCCACCAGGATAACTCACCCGGCTCCCCTTCTCCTCTCAATGACATATAGCGCTGCGGCTCCTGGGCATACCTCTTATAATGCGCATTCAGGCAAGACATGGCAGAATCTACATATTCCAAAGCCTGTTCAAAATTTCCTTCCACATTACTATAATAGGCATCATTGGCATAGTCGGACGCCTCATTCAACAGAGCTTCAAACTCATTTTCCGCAGCTAATGACAAAGAATCCTGAGCCGTTTGCGCATAGATTTCATCCGGTTGCATCACCGCTTCCTCTACTGCTTTATTGCATGAACTCATGCCTATAGAAAAGAATATGCACAGAAATACCATCAAAGTTTTACGCACTCCTGTAGGCAAACGGAAATAAAAACGACTGCCCTTCCCTAAAGTACTTTCTACATTGAACAAACAGACTCTGAATACTTCGTTCGTCTTCCGGTATTTCTCAATGATACCTTTACAATTCATCAGGCCGAAGCCGCTCCCTTTGTTTTTCAGTAGTTCTTCCCGGTCGGCAGCATCCAGTACGCCTATTTCCTGCGAATTATACAATTTCTCACCGACAATACGCGTCACATCTTCTTCTGAAAGGCCATAACCGGTATCTTCTACTGAGATTTCCACATATTCTTCTGTCGGATTTGCATAGACTTTTACCTTGCCTCCCTTTGGAGTATATTTACGGGCATTTTCTGCAAGCGTGTTTATCATGAACAACGTCAATGCCTTGTCAGCTTTCACACAGGTATCCGTTGGCGTCACTTCCAGTTGTTGCTGTTTCATTTCGAAGGCACGGCCTCCTTTCCGTATCAGATCGAAAAGCTCGTTCAACCCGAATGTTTCTATATTTAAGCTCAGGCTACCCTGTTTCATTTTAATCCATAAAGCAAGGATATCATTGTATTCATTGATGGTTGTCACCAATTCGTCCATATATTGATACTTCTCAGCTTTGATGTGTTCGTCATGGATAAAACCCTTTTCCGTCAGTTTATGTACTTCATTAATAATACGGTCTATGTACGGATGAATACCATTCACAATGGCCATACACGCTTTCTTTATAAGATTCTGACGTTTATTCCCGGCTATATGCTGTTCGTACACGTACCGTTCTTTCTCCAACCGGCGACGTTCGTCACCCAGCGAGATGGAAGTCATACCGTTGTCAAGCGCCCATGTAATATAAGGAGCAATCACATGTAGTATTGCCTTCTCATCCTTTGTAAGACGTTTGGGTAATACCAACTGCCCATCTTCTATCCGGATGTCTTTTACACTGAAAAGTTCCTCTATATCTGTCTGCACAGCAGAAAGAATGGCATCTACAATCTCTTCTTCCGTCTGCGCGTCCGTGGGAATAGAAGCAGTTATTTTCTGACAAATGTCCAACATCTGCCTCAAACGGTGCAAATGGACATGATTACGTTCTTTAGACCGCTTATTGAATATCCAAAAGAATATAACCACCAGTATAAAACCGACAATCACGAAGAAGAGTAAAATATTGAGTTGCCGGGCTTCACTTTCCAAAGCCTGATAGCGGCTTTCTAACTCCTTATCCTGACGGGTATCTTCCAGAATATCCAGATAAATATTGCGATTATAATCGGAGTGTTGCTTCATTTCCAGTCCGGCATACGTAACACTCAGTTGTTCGCGAATACGTGAAATCCATTCTGGAACGGTTCGTAACTTACGCTCTATCCATGCTTTTTCTGAAGAAATGGTATCCCGCATATCATAGGTTTTCAACCAATCCAGGCTATCATGGCAATCATAAAAACGGCGATGATGGCTGTTCACACATTCTAAGGCAAGCGTCAGAGTGTCCAATGCTTCGGCATAGTTATCATGCGCATTCAGATATTTCCCAATAGAGACATAGGCACCGGCAATCTGATACACATCATTATATTGCTTGAATTTCTTCAAAGCCAATTGTCCTAAATGCATAGGCAACAGGGAATCCACAGGTACACCAAACTGTTTCAATGCATGAGACCGCCTGCCTTGGAAGAAATCATAATTATCGGGAGACGCCATCAGGTTAGCAAGCCCCTGCACTCCATTACCTTCAAAATACAAGTATCCTCCACGGGATGCCAATTTCCACGTTGTATACAGCTCGTCGAATTCACGTAAACGACGTTCGTCTGCAGTTTCGCCCTCACAAAGCGCCGCTGATCCTTTTATATAATGATAATACAATAACTGGTTCATGTCTGCCGCAAGTTCTTCTTGCGGATAGATTTCATTGATGGAAGCCACCGCTTCCGGACGTTGTTGCAGATAGTAGTAATAGACAGCGGAAACAATATAAAATTCGGAGTATGCATAGTTCAATCTCAACCGTTCGTGCTTATCTACGAAGAGCTTGTTATCTTCATCTATACGTTTCATGCGGCGGAGAGCACTGTTCCGATAGTCATAAAATTCTTTATTCATGGCTGTCCGCTGATAGATTTTCATCAGTCCGATATCGGCAACCAGCTGTTCCAGTTCATTTTTTGTCAGACTATACACATCTTTATGAAATTTCTCCGCTTTCTCAAAATCCATGCGCATAAAAGCGCAAAAGCCCAGATTATTGGATGCTTCCGCTTTCCCCTGACTATACAGATTCACTTTTCCATAAGCTTGTGTGGCAGCATGACAAGAAGAGTCTAGGTCTTTATAACGATAAGAATAAGCCACTTGGTTGAGCGAATCGATAAGATGTACTTCCTTGGTGGGAGCAGTACCCACACAAGAAATCATTACTATGCAAAAACACAGTAAGCCCACCAATCGTATATGAGGAAACCGTTTCACTTAGCAAAGCTACAAATAAATCCGGGAAAGAAAAAAGATTTTTCTACAATAAGTCTTGTAGAATGTAGCGGGAAATTCATAACTTTGCAGCCGTATTAAACAAATAGGTAACATCTATTACAAAATGAGCGAAAAAGCACCCGTAATGGTATTCTCCGGAACTAACTCGAGATACCTTGCAGAGAAAATCTGCGCAAGCCTTGATTGCCCTCTGGGAAAGATGAACATCACCCACTTTGCTGATGGTGAGTTTGCTGTTTCCTATGAAGAGTCAATTCGTGGCGCACATGTATTCCTGGTTCAATCCACCTTCCCTAATTCCGACAATTTAATGGAACTTCTGCTGATGATCGACGCAGCTAAAAGAGCGTCTGCTAAAAGCGTTGTTGCAGTCATTCCATATTTCGGTTGGGCACGACAGGACAGAAAAGACAAACCTCGCGTTTCTATCGGCGCAAAGTTAGTAGCCGATTTACTTTCAGTAGCAGGTATCGATCGTTTGATTACGATGGATCTCCATGCTGATCAAATCCAAGGTTTCTTCAACATTCCGGTAGATCACTTGTATGCTTCGGCAGTGTTCCTACCCTATATCGAGTCCTTGAAACTGAAAGATCTTGTAATCGCTACGCCGGATGTGGGTGGTTCCAAACGTGCCAGCACATTCTCAAAGTATTTGGGAGTTCCCCTGGTATTGTGCAACAAATCACGTGAGAAAGCAAACGAAGTTGCATCCATGCAGATTATCGGTGATGTAACCGATAAGAACGTAGTATTGGTAGATGACATCGTAGATACAGCCGGTACTATCACTAAAGCAGCTAACATTATGTTGGATGCTGGTGCTAAATCAGTACGCGCTATTGCAAGCCACTGTGTAATGTCCGATCCGGCATCTTTCCGTGTACAGGAATCCAGTCTGACTGAAATCGTATTTACCGATAGTATCCCCTACTCTAAGAAATGCGCGAAAGTAAAACAACTCAGTATTGCTGATATGTTTGCAGAAACCATTAAGAGAGTGGTGAATAATGAGTCTATCAGTTCGCAGTATATTATCTAATAGAGAATTGGATATAAAAAACAAAGGCTGCGCAATTCAATATACTGCGCAGCCTTCATTTTTTATTTAAAGTTTCAAATCTTAATCTCTACTCCAGTCTTCCCATTTTGTACGTGCCCTTTTTTATTACTTTCCCGTTTTTATCCGTTTCAACAAAAGGACCGTGCTTTTTGCCTTGCTTGAAGAAGCCTTCGTAACGATTACCGTTTTTATCCTCCTGTATACCGTTACCTTCTTCCATACCATTCACAAAACCACCTTTATATTTAGTTCCGTCTGTCATAATCAGGGTTCCCTGACCATTGAACTGGTTATTTTTCCATTCACCTTCGTAAGAATCACCTACATTCCATTTATACGTTCCACGGCCGTCACGTTGGTTATCTTTCCAGTCGCCGTCATAGACCGCACCACTTGCCCAAGTAAACACACCTTTTCCGTGTTGCATGCCGTCTTTAAAGTTTCCTACATATTTATTGCCGTTGGCGTGATAATAAATACCGGCTCCGGTACGTTCACCCTGCACATACGCACCTTCATAGCGGTCACCGGTGTGGAAGAAGTAAATACCTTTGCCATGTTGCATATCATCTTTCCAGTCGCCTACATATTTATCTCCGTTGGCATATTCGAAAGTTCCTTTTCCATCACGCACATCATTCTTCCAATCACCTTCGTATTTACAGCCGTCATTCCAGACAAAAGTACCTTTACCCTCTTTCTTATCATTCTTCCAGGAACCTTCATATTTGGAACCGTTTTTCCAAGTGTATGTACCTTGACCTTCACGTTTATCATTTACCCAGTCTCCTTCGTAAATATCACCGGTATAGTAGTACATTGTACCTTTGCCTTGCTGATAATCCTGAAACCACATGCCGTCATAACGGTTGTTGTTCATGAAATAGTAGATACCCTTACCGTGTTGCTGATCTTGGAACCATTGTCCTTCGTACTTTTCGCCGTCAGGAAATGTATAAGTACCATATCCTTCACGTTTTCCTTTCACATATTCACCCTCGTAGACATTGCCATTTTTGAAAACCGTCTTACCTTTTCCGTTGGGCTTACGTCCTTTCATTTCACCCGTATATACGGAACCGTCTTTGAAGGTATGAGTTCCTATCTTTATTTCAGAAGAGAAAGTCGTTTTTACTTTATCGAAGAAACCGGATTTCTTTTCCTGGGCCGTCGCCCCGCCTTGGGACATGAATACCAGAATGAGTGCAGTATATAGATATTTCATTGAAAATTATAAATTAGCGATTTTAATAATAAGACGTGTAAACGCAGCAACTTGTTACACGTCTCATATAGTATTTGCACAAAGATACAATTAATCTGCTAAAAGGAAGGGGTATCACACCTTTTTTATGACATTTTTTTGCCGGATACGATTTCTTTTAATGTCTCTTTGCACAAATAGCGTGAGGCAAGTTCACGTATCTCGACAGGAGTAATTGTCTTCACAGCTTCTACGGCATCCCTCACATACGAGTCCGGGAGGCCGGAAGTATGAATAAAGATCCAGGCATCCGCCAGTGAGAAGGCAGACTCATAGCTGCGACACATATCGCCCAACATATAGTTTCTCACCATGGCAAGTTCTTCGACAGGTACGAGGTCATTTTGTAGACGGTCTATTTCATGGTAAACTTCTTTGATAAGCGGCTCTACAAATTCATTGGCAGTCTCTGCATTGACAACCAACAGTCCACTATCGGGATAAGGCATGATACCGGCAGATATACCATACGTATATCCTTTATCTTCACGAATATTAGACATCAAACGGCTACCGAAATACCCTCCGAACAAGGTAACCAGAACGCGAACTTTCAAATAGTCAGGATGGCGTCGATCCAAAGAAAGCATTCCCATGCGAACAGCACTTTGCATTGCATCGGCACGCTCGGTAAAAATACGTTTCTCAGAAGAAGTTACCGGAACATAAGACAGTTTTTCCGGCTTCCGGAAATCTTTACCGAAAGGTTCACTTCCAAAAAGAGTTTCAATACGACGGATAGCGTCTTCGCTGACCTTCCCCGCAAGATAGATACTGCAATTTCCGGAATGATAATATCGGTCGTAAAACGATTGCAAGACAGAAGGGTTGATCAAATGATAATCTTCCTTCTGCACTAATTGCCCGCACGGATGCGTATCGCCATATACGGCATTTATCAAAGTGCGATGGGCCAGAAAGTCCACCTTGGAGCAGTTCACAAGAAATTGCTGGATATTACTGTCGATAATCACTCCCAACTCTTTTTCAGGGAAAAGAGGTTCTTTTACGATAGATTCAAAAACATCTAAAGTTTCCGGCAGATATTTATTCAAAGAATAAAGGGTGATATAAGCATACTCGGACGAGCTGGAAAGCTCCAACCAGGCACCATAGTAATCCAACTTTTCGGCAATGGCCGCGGCTGAATAACGCCGGGTACCTTCGCGCAGCATCCGGTTGGTAAACAAAGCCTGCAAACGTTGGCTCTGTTGCCAGCGTCCACCTTCTATCAACAGATCAATTCGGACTACTTCATTATCCCCGGCATTGAGTATATATAAAGGTATGCCATTTTTCATCACCCGACATTCGGGAGATGGCACTGCCAGTTGTTCCGGCTCACAAATACGGGGCTGGATAGTTCTGTCTAACATATTTTCAAGAATTCTTCAGCCTTTTCCAAATCCTGGGGAGTATCAATGCCAATGGTCTCTACTTCGGTAATACCGGCTTTAATGGTATAACCATTCTCCAGCCAGCGAAGTTGTTCCAGCGATTCTGCCAGTTCCAGTGAAGATTGCGGCAACGAAGTAATCTCTTTTAAAACTTCAGCACGATAGGCGTATAATCCTATATGCTTATAATAAGTGTGATTTTTCAGCCAATCCTGTTTTTCCACATTTCGCTGATAAGGAATAATGGAGCGGCTGAAATAGAGTGCATTCATGTTCTTATTCAGCACTACTTTCGGAGAATTGATATTCTCCAAAGCTTCAAATCCATTCTCAGGAGTAAAAGGTTTCACCAGTGTAGCAATCTGGGTCGCAATATCGTCGAAGCAAGCTTTTACAGTTTCCAGTTGGGAGGGTTGAATAAAAGGTTCGTCACCCTGAATGTTGACTATGACATCAAAGTCTCCCTCTATTTTAGTATATGCTTCATAGCAACGATCCGTACCACTTTTATGATTCACGGAAGTCATCACTACTTTACCTCCGAAAGCTTTTACAGCTTCTTCAATCCGTTCGTCATCTGTAGCCACATAAGCATCGTCCAAAATACCTACCACTTGTTCATAGACTCGCTGTATTACAGTTTTACCTCCCAGCATAGCCAACGGTTTTGCAGGAAAACGCGTGGATGCATAACGGGCGGGAATGATTCCTAAAAACTTCAACATGTTTATATTTACAATTTTACAATTTAATAGATCCACGTTCTTCCGCTTTATCCGCGTCGCCCGCATACCCATTTGAAATTACTCTATCTCTTTTAATCCCCGACAAATGTAGTCTCTTTTTAAATCGTCGGGTTTATAGACAGTATCATCACACGACAACAAGTCCAAATCCAACCGGACTATTTCTTGTTTTTTCTCTTCAGGCATCCGCCCCGCTTCCCGTTCAATAGCTTTCAAACAAGAAGTTATTTCCGCCACATCGCTACTGGAAATAAAACGTGCCACCTGATTGGAAAATAAAGATGAACGCCGGAAATAAAGCGGCTTAGTCTCCTCTTCCGTAGAAAAACGAATGCCAGGAAACAGTTCTTTCAACCGCTTCCGCGCCAACGAAAGATTCTTTTTCCGTTGCTCGTTACTACCGATGCTGATTGTATAAACCACTTTCGAAATCAATAATTTAGACCGACACTTGAATTTTAATCAAAGAAGTCATCCAAACCGATTTCCGATGCCGGTTCCAGATCAACGTCTCCGTTATCCTTACAGGGATCAAAACCCTCAGGGAGTTGGAATGTCTCACTTTCATCATATCCCAGTGTTTTGTCTCCAAGCACTTTTACCATGTATTTTGACCAGATAGGCAATGCCATAGAAGCACCTTGCCCATGCGTCATACCATCGAAGTGAATGTCACGTTCTTCACCGCCTACCCAACATCCGGATACCAATGAAGGGGTAAAGCCCATGAACCAGCCATCTGCATTGTAATTAGTTGTTCCAGTTTTACCACCCATATCGGCTTTCACGCCTAAGCGACGAACACGTCCATCGGTTCCCTCATTGATTACCGCACGCAGCATAACCAACATCTTATAAGCACTGGAAACGCTGACAACTTCTTCCATTTCCGGAGAGAACGTAGCCAGTACATTGCCATCACTATCTTCTATACGGGTTACAAACATAGGTGCCACACGAATTCCTTTATTGGGGAATGCCGTATATGCACTTACCATCTCTCCTACCGAGATTTCGCAAGGACCAAGACAAAGAGCAATAGAAGGTACAATCTCACGATTGCGCACACCGAAACTATGTAACAATCGTTTTAACTCATACGGGTTTAATTTACTCATCAATCGCGCCGTAATCCAGTTGTCCGAATTAGCCAGTCCCCATTTCAAAGTCACCATCTCTCCGTAACGCTTATTATTTGCATTACGAGGCGCCCAAGGTTTACCATTCTCATCGAAGCCCTGAAACTCCACATGCCGCATCTCATCGCAAGGAGAAAATCCATTCTCCATAGCCAGTGAATATACATAAGGTTTCATAGTAGAACCAATCTGCCGACGTCCTACCATTGCCATGTCGTATTGGAAGTAATTATAATTAGGTCCGCCTACATACGCCTTTACATGTCCGTTGTGCGGATCCATTGACATAAAACCGGCACGAAGGAAGTGTTTGTAATAACGGATAGAATCCATAGGCGTCATGATCGTATCCTTTTCACCATTCCAGGTGAATACCGACATTTCTTCAGGTGTATTGAAAGCCTTTTCAATTTGAGCATCCGATGCACCGGCTTTCTTCATGGTCCGATAACGATCAGACTGTTTCATGGTGCGGGCAAGGATTTCATCTACCTGCTCCTTCGTAATTCTATTACTGTAGGGTGCTTGTTTCCGTCCCTTCTTTTCTTTAAAGAAATAGCCTTGTAGTTCTTTCAGGTGCTCTTCTACTGCCTCTTCTGCATATTGCTGCATACGGGAGTCAATAGTCGTATAGATTTTCAGACCATCCGTATAAAGGTTATACTTTGAACCATCTTTCTTTATATTCTTTTCGCACCAGCCGAACAGAGGATTATTTTCCCAATCAAGAGAATCTTCATAAAATTTCTGCATCTGCCAGCCCCGATAATCTCCCTTCACAGGTTTCTTGGCATTTAATACTCCACGCAGATATTCGCGAAAATAGGTTGCCATACCTTCTTTATGGTCAACACGGGTATATTTCAAGGTCAGTGGAAGTGCTTGCAGTGAATCACATTCTTCGGCAGTGATATATCCTGCTTTACGCATTTGATCGAGCACCACATTACGGCGTCCGCGTGAACGCTCGTTGAAACGAACGGGATTATAAAGAGCCGGATTTTTACACATACCAACTAAAGTGGCAGCTTCTTCTATTTTTAAATCTTTAGGTTCACAGCCAAAGTAAGTGTTGGCTGCAGTTTTAATACCGACTGCATTGTTTAAAAAGTCAAATTTATTAAGATACATCGTAAGTATCTCTTCCTTGGTATAGTAACGCTCCAATTTCACTGCAATTACCCACTCAATGGGTTTCTGAAACAAACGTTCCATTACATTGTCCGCACTGGGCGAATAGAGTTGTTTCGATAATTGTTGGGTAATCGTACTACCCCCACCTGCATTCTTCTGGAACAATAAACCACGCTTCACAATGGCGCGAAACAGAGCAATTGCATCAATTCCGGAATGCTCGGCAAAACGCACATCTTCTGTTGCAATCAATGCATTGATGACATTGGGGGATAAATCATTATAGCCCACATATACACGGTTCTCTTTGCTAAACGAATAAGTACCAAGTACCTTCCCGTCTTCCGAGAAAACTTGTGTAGCAAACTTATAATTAGGGTTTTCCAGATCTTCAACAGGAGGCATATAGCCTATCCAACCTTTAGCAATGGAGAAGAAAACAGTGACGCAAGCCAATACTATGACGGCTAAGAATATCCAAAGGATTTTTATGATGTTCTTTATCATGTTTATTACTGTAAATTCACTAAATCAATAAAATAGATTACCTGTAAAAATAACAAGGCAAAGGTACGGAATTATATTGGAACACCCTTATAAATTCTATAGAAAACTCTTAAAACGCCACACTTTATCATCGGAAATACTACATTTTAACGGGTAAAACGCCACACTTCAGCAAGCACAAAGTGTGGCATTTCCGATGATAAAGTGTGGCGTTTGAGGGGATAGAATATGGCATTTTGGTGACCAAAAAGTGGGGGGGAATTGAGCATTTTAGAGGCATTTTCACTTGGAAATCGACCGTTCCCATGCTGTTTTCGCTTAGGAAAAAAGTAAAAAAATGAAGAACAAATTACTATCATTCAATACTTTAGTCAAAACAAATAGTGCATTTTTCTTTCTTATATATTCTTTATATAATAACAACAGCAGAAAAGAAAAAGAAAAGTTGCTGCTGATGCCGGTAATGATCCAAACAAATTCCGGCATCCATCTCACCGTATGAGCAGTTTCATCCCATGGGATTGTTTTTTTCGTCTCATGAGATATTTTTTTTCATTATTTTCTCCCGTCTTTCTTCCGTACTCCGCATCTTTTCCGTACCTTTGAACTCTCGAAAAGAAACAAAATAACGAACGATATGGAAAACAGAAGTTTAGTCACCATTGCCGAGCATAGCAAGGAAAAAATCCTCTACATGATCGAGATGGCGAAGCAGTTTGAAGCCCGTCCCAACCGTAGGCTGCTGGAAGGGAAAGTGGTTGCAACCCTCTTTTTCGAGCCGTCCACCCGTACAAGACTCAGTTTTGAAACAGCAGCCAACCGCTTAGGAGCCCGCGTAATCGGGTTTAGTGACCCAAAAGCAACGAGTTCTTCGAAAGGCGAAACCCTGAAAGATACCATCAAAATGGTGAGCAACTACGCCGATATCATCGTGATGCGGCATCATCTGGAAGGAGCAGCCCGCTATGCCAGCGAAGTAACCACAGTGCCTATTGTCAATGCCGGAGACGGAGCCAACCAGCATCCTTCACAAACGATGCTCGACCTCTACTCCATCTACAAAACCCAGGGTACACTGGAAAACCTGAATATTTTCCTCGTTGGTGATCTCAAATATGGCCGTACCGTACACTCACTGCTGATGGCAATGCGTCACTTCAACCCAACTTTCCACTTCATAGCTCCTGATGAATTGAGAATGCCCGAAGAATACAAAATTTACTGCCGCGATCATGGCATCAAGTACGTGGAACATACGGACTTTACGGAAGAAACCATAGCAGATGCCGACATCCTCTACATGACTCGTGTGCAGCGTGAACGCTTCACTGACCTCATGGAGTACGAACGGGTAAAGAACGTCTACATCCTGCGCAACAAAATGCTGGAACATACCCGTCCTAATCTGTGTATTCTGCATCCCCTGCCCCGCGTCAATGAAATCGCATACGACGTAGACGATAATCCGAAAGCTTACTACTTCCAGCAAGCTCAAAACGGTCTGTATGCTCGTGAGGCTATTCTCTGTGATGTATTGGGCATCACACTGGATGAGGTGAAAGCCTAAATTGTACTTTGTAAATTGCTAATTTGTAAATTGAAAGATGAGCGAAAAAAAACAAGAATTGCAGGTTGCCGCATTAGAAAACGGTACCGTTATCGACCATATCCCCTCTGAAAATCTGTTCACCGTAGTCTCTTTGCTGGGACTTGAACACATGAACAACAATATCACCATTGGCTTTAATCTCAAAAGCGGAAAGCTGGGTACTAAAGGCATTATTAAGATTGCGGATAAATTTTTCTGCGATGATGAAATTAATCGTATTGCCGTGGTAGCGCCTAACGTAAAGCTGAATATTATCCGGGATTATGAAGTGGTGGAAAAACGTGAAGTTAGCCTTCCTGAAGAACTTCGCGGCATTGTAAAGTGTGCCAACCCCAAATGTATCACGAACAACGAGCCCATGGCGACGTTATTCCATGTAGTAGACAAGGAAAATTGCGTGATCCGATGTCACTATTGCGAGAAAGAGCAAAACAGGAACGAAATTGAAATAATATAAGAGCTCGTAACTCATGTAACTGTCATGAAACAAGACTGGAAGCCCGGAACAATGATCTATCCGCTTCCTGCCGTATTGGTAAGCTGCGGAAGCACTCCGGAAGAATATAACATAGTAACAATTGCATGGACGGGAACGATTTGTACGAACCCGCCCATGTGCTATATTTCAGTACGCCCCGAACGCCACTCCTACGAAATCCTAAAACGGAATATGGAGTTTGTCATTAATCTCACGACCAAAGATATGGCGCGTGCAACGGATTGGTGTGGCGTACGTTCCGGGAAAGACTACAATAAGTTCGAAGAAATGCATCTGACACCGGGAAAAAGTACTGTGGTCAATGCTCCCCTTATTGAAGAATCCCCCTTGTGTATAGAATGCCGTGTAAAGGAAATCATGTCACTCGGCTCGCATGATATGTTTATTGCCGATGTGGTAAACGTACGTGCCGACGACCGGAACCTGAATACGGAAACCGGAAAACTGGAACTGGCGGAAGCTAATCCACTGGTTTATGTACATGGAGGATACTATGAATTGGGCGAAAAGATCGGTAAATTTGGCTGGTCTGTTGAGAAGAAGAAATAAAATGAATGATTAACCGTTAGTGATAAGTGATGAACAAAGTATTGAAGAGCTTTATCCTGTGCCTTTTGCTTTTCCCCGCTACGATGTGGGGACAGTCTCATCTTGTGCCTGGCACGGCGGTTGAAGAACCTCTGAGCAAACACCACCATGACCGTCCGGTGAACTTCGGTATTAAAGGTGGCTTCACCTCTTCCCTTTTTCTTGTATCCAACCTTACATTGAACGGTATCACAATAGACGAGGTGCAGAATAACTATAAGATAGGTTATTTCGGTTCTGTCTTCATGCGTATCAACTTTGAACGCCACTTCCTGCAACCGGAAATATCCTACAACATTAACCGCTGCAACATCACTTTCGAGAAACCTGCTGAAGAGAATGCCCCTTTGGAAATGGCATCTATTACGTCATCCATTCACAGCATAGATATTCCTGTGATCTATGGATATAATGTTATCAAGGAGGGACCTTATAGCCTGGCTGTATTCGGCGGTCCAAAGTTCCGTTATATCTGGAATAAAAAAAGCGAAGTCACTTTTGAGAATTTTGACCAGCAGGGAATCAGCGAAAGATTGCGGCCATTGAACCTCAGTTTTACCCTTGGAGTAGCCGTTACCATTTCCCGCATTTTCTTCGACTTCCGTTATGATATAGGATTACATAATATATCGCGCAAAGTGACTTATGATGACGGTGTCGTCGAAGGTGATCCACCCGCCGACGAAATACGTTTCCACCGGCGAGACAATGTTCTCAGTTTTTCCTTTGGAGTATTCTTTTAGAAAGTAAATTTCTGACTTTTCTGACAGTTTATTCATTTTTTTACCGTAAATTTGTGCGCTTAATAAGAGAACACAGATTTATCAAACTTATCTAAGTAAGCAAAATGAAAAGAGACGATTTAATTTTCGATATCATCGAAAAAGAACATCAACGTCAGCTCAAAGGTATTGAACTGATTGCATCAGAGAATTTTGTAAGTGACCAAGTAATGGAGGCAATGGGCTCCTGTCTCACTAACAAGTATGCAGAAGGTTATCCTGGCAAACGTTACTACGGAGGTTGCGAAGTAGTAGACCAGAGCGAACAAATTGCTATCGACCGCATAAAGGAAATCTTTGGTGCAGAATGGGCTAACGTGCAACCCCACTCAGGCGCACAGGCTAATGCAGCTGTATTCCTCGCTGTATTGAATCCGGGTGACAAATTCATGGGATTGAATCTGGCTCACGGCGGTCACCTCTCACACGGCTCTTTAGTAAATACTTCCGGTATTATCTATACTCCCTGTGAATATAATCTGAATAAGGAAACCGGTCGCGTAGACTATGACCAGATGGAAGAAGTTGCTTTGCGCGAAAAACCTAAAATGATCATCGGTGGCGGTTCAGCATATTCCCGCGAATGGGACTACAAACGTATGCGCGAAATCGCAGACAAAGTAGGTGCTATCCTGATGATCGATATGGCTCACCCTGCCGGACTGATTGCAGCCGGATTGCTGGATAACCCTGTGAAGTATGCTCATATCGTTACTTCTACTACCCATAAGACTTTGCGTGGTCCTCGCGGTGGTATCATCTTGATTGGCAAAGACTTCCCTAATCCTTGGGGAAAAACAACACCGAAGGGTGAAATCAAGATGATGTCTCAGCTGATCGACTCAGCCGTATTCCCGGGTATTCAGGGCGGTCCGTTGGAACACGTTATTGCAGCAAAAGCTGTTGCATTCGGTGAAATCCTGCAACCTGAATTCAAAGAATATGCTGCTCAAGTGAAGAAAAATGCAGCCGTACTGGCACAAGCATTAATCGACCGTGGCTTTACAATCGTTTCAGGTGGTACGGATAATCACTCTATGCTAGTTGACCTACGTAGCAAATATCCGGATCTCACAGGTAAAGTTGCTGAAAAAGCATTGGTATCTGCCGATATCACTGTAAACAAGAATATGGTTCCGTTTGATAGCCGCTCTGCATTCCAAACTTCCGGTATCCGTCTGGGTACTCCTGCCATCACTACTCGTGGTGCTAAAGAAGATCTGATGCTGGAAATTGCAGAAATGATTGAAACGGTTCTGTCCAATGTAGAAAATGAAGCGGTTATTGCCGAAGTTCGCGCACGCGTGAATAAGACTATGGAAAAATATCCGCTGTTTGCATACTAAGAAAACGTATATAAGAAACGTTATAAAAAATCCGCAGCCTAATGAAAGACTGCGGATTTCTTTTTATGTCTACTAGCCTGATTCAGCTCAATCCTTCTATATTTCCATCCACAATATCAATATGCATAGCCTGCGGTTCTTTGGGAAGTCCCGGCATACGTAAAATTTCTCCTGCAATGGCAACAATCATTTCCGCACCGTTATTGATTACAATATCTTTGATGTGGAATTCAAAATTATTCACTGCACCATATATCTTCGGATCGGCAGAGAAAGAATATTGAGTTTTAGCTATACAAACTGGATAATGACCAATGCCCATCTTCTCTATCAGTTTAATGATTTTGCGTGAATGAATGCTATAAGTCACCACACTGGCACCATATAGATTACAAGCTATCTTCTCTATCTTTTGTTCTACACTATCATTCTCACTATAACTGAAGTTCAAAGGTTCGGAAGGTTTCTTCTCAATAGCATCCACTACCAGATTAGCAAGTTCCACGGCTCCTTCTCCACCTTTTGCAAATGCATTGTTGACAGCAAAACCAACGCCTAATTTTTCCTCACAGTGATGACGGATCGCTTCCACTTCCTCGTCTGTATCACTGGCAAAACGATTAAAAGCAACCACCACCGTCTGACCGAACGAACGCAGATTACGTATATGCTTATCAAGATTACCGAAACCTTGCTGCAATCCCTCCATATTGGGCTCTTTAATACGATCAAGGCTGACGCCTCCATGCATTTTCAAACCTTGTGCGGTGGCAACAATTACAGTCAACTTTGGTTGCAATCCACTTTTACGGCATTTGATATTATAAAATTTCTCCGCACCGAGGTCAGCACCGAAGCCGGCTTCCGTTACAACATAGTCGCCGAAAGTCATGGCCATTTTCGTTGCCAGAATAGAGTTACAACCATGTGCAATATTGGCGAATGGACCTCCATGAACAAAAGCAGCCGATCCTTCGGTAGTTTGAACTAAGTTCGGATTAATGGCATCTTTCAACAAGACAGTAATAGCTCCAGCAATACCTAACTCCTTCACTGTGAATGGACAACCATCAAATCGGAAACCAAGAATAATATTCTCAATCCGTCGTTTCAGGTCGTCTATGTCCTTTGCCAGACAAAGAATAGCCATAATTTCGGATGCAGGGGTAATATCAAAGCCGGATTCTTCGGTAATACCGTTCGTACTGGGACCTAAACCCGTGACAATACTACGCAAAGAACGGTCGTTCACATCCAGTACACGCTGCCAGATAATCTCTTTCAGCCCGAATCCATCCGCCTGATGCTGATAAAGATAATTGTCGAGCAATGCGGATATCATATTGTGCGCCGAAGTGATGGCATGAAAATCTCCTGTAAAGTGCAGATTTATCTTTTCCATAGGAAGCACCTGGGCATAACCGCCACCTGCTGCCCCACCCTTCATGCCGAAACAAGGTCCTAATGAAGGCTCACGCAAAGCAACAATCGCCTTTTTACCAATTTTATTCAATCCCAAAGCCAGACCGATAGAAACTGTAGTTTTACCAATACCTGCTTTGGTAGCAGTAATGGCGGTAACCAGTATCAGGTTACTTTTCTTCACTTTCTCTTCATCAATCAAATTCGTTGGAATTTTAGCGATATACCGTCCGTAGTTTTCTACTTCTTCGCGCGGAATACCCACACCTTCGGCTACCTGCTTAATTTTCTTCAGCTCTATGCTGCGAGCTATTTCAATGTCTGATTTCATACAGAGTATTTTTTTAAATAACAACTTTCTTTTTGAAAGCTACAAATGTACGAAAAAGAGTGCAGATAGCAAGATTTTAGAATAAGAAAGCCTCTGCTGTCTTATTCAAGTGTCAAAGCGATACCTTCGACACGGTCTGAATTCGAGTCTCCCGGTTCGACCATATCGAAAGAACGTGTTCCTTCAGGCAGTGGAGCGAAATAAAGAGTATAATCGGTTTCTCCACTTTCGGGCATATAGAATTTCTCCCCTAAAGGAATACCTTCTGAGCGAAGGACAGGACATACAGTTCCATTGTCCGCTACCAACTGGATATTCTTCATAATTTGTATCCAATATTTGGGTATATAATAGGCACGAATCCGCAAGACCGTAGCAGTATCCGTCAATACTACCTGGCGGATTTCAGGAATATCGTTATTACTTTTCTTTACAGTCGGGAAATTCACCACTTTATGCCCATTCTCTTCCCCTAAGCTCATCACGTATTCATTTGCATTTAGCAGGCGACGAAGTTTTCGTTTCAGACTCTGCTTCCCGTATCCGAACCATTTTTCTACGATGCGTCCTTCTGGTGAAATAAGGACATAATTTGGAATTCCACGTACTCCGTATTTAGCATATAATCCATTGCTTCCTTTCAAATCACTCAAATTCTGCCAAGTCATTTCATGGGCTTTAGAGGCTGCTTCCCACCCTTTCCTGGTATCAATGCTCAGACTTACTATCGTCAAGCGATCTTTATACATCTCAGCCACTTCTTTCATCTCAGGCAAAGCCATAATACAAGGCCCGCAACCACGACTCCAGAAATCCAGCATAATATACTTACCTTTAAAATCAGACAAATGATGTACATTTCCCTCTAGGTCGTACAGATCCGCATCTGCCATTTCATCACCCACTTCCACTACTTGAGGAGGAAAGAGATATGTATATGTATCCATTGCCCAAGAGGTTTGTTTTTCTTCATCAGTCAGTCCTTCATAGAGAGCAATCACTTCATCTTTATAAGGATAATTTTCAGTATACTTAGCCGACATTGCCAACCTTTTCAAGTGCTCCAGCCAAATATCGTCAACCGGAATCTGCTTCATACGCTTTATAGTGTTGGCATCAATACGGATACTAATTTCATCCTCTACCTTCTGCAAACTATCAGCTTGTGCACGTATCGCCTGTCTTTCTTCGTCCACCGCACTTCCTGCATACTTCCGGCGGTATGCACGCTGCAATAAAGCATTGCGCTGATATTCATTCCACAATTCGCGTGAGTCGTTTATAAAAGCCTGATTAGCCACTTGTTCCGGAACAGTGCTTTTCACATCCCAAGTCCGTATCAGTGTGTTTTCACCGCTTATCTGTATATTATCTCCCGAACGAACCCAAAGTCTTAAGCTCATAGAAGGAAACTTGTCACTTCTTCCCATCATGTCCACTATTTCAGTTTCATTTCCCAATGTTTCTGCCTGAAAACGAAAATGTCCGTTACGAATCGTATCAACACCGATACTGTTACCCACATTTCCATCTAAACGAAACAAGGTGACTAAAGTTCCGTCTTCTACATTCTTCACTTGCCCTTCTATTGTAAAAGTCCCTTGAGCTTGTGCTGCCCAAACGCTTGCCATTAAGAACAGCGTTACAATCTCTTTCTTCATATACGTGCTGTTTAGTTATAAAATTATATATCTACGTACAAAACTATATGATTTCTCCGAGATCGGCAAACAAAATTACGATTATTTCGTAATCACCTGTTTACTTTAATATTAAGCATCTACTACCCGAATATTTTTACTTTCAGTCAATATATATCCGTCCATCATCCGTATGATTCTTTCTGCTTCGCGGGCATTCTCTTCAGAGTGGGTAACCATAACAACAGTGGCCCCATCACGATTCAGTTCTTTCAGGAGGCTCATCACTTCATTACCGTTCGTAGAATCCAGATTTCCCGTAGGTTCATCAGCGAGGATAATACGGGGATTGGTAACAATGGCACGGGCTATGGCCACACGCTGTTGCTGCCCACCGGAAAGTTGTTGCGGATAATGCTCAGTGCGGTGAGCTATCTGCATACGCTCCAAAGCCTCATTGACACGTTTCACACGCTCACGCGTGGATACTCCGGCATAGAGCAAAGGAAGTTCCACGTTTTCAAAGACTGTAAGTTCATCTATCAGATTGAAACTTTGGAATACAAAACCAAGATTTCCGTTACGCAAATCCGTACGGTCATTCTCGGAGTAGTGGGAAACTTCCTGATCCAGAAACCAAAGTTCACCGGAAGTGGGGCTATCAAGCAAACCTATCATATTCAGCAAGGTAGACTTACCACAACCGGAAGGTCCCATAATGGCAACAAACTCTCCCTGATTGATTTCCAAACTTACTTCATTCAATGCAGTGGTCTGCACGCTTTCCGTACGAAATATCTTACTGAGTCCAATAGTCTTTATCATATTCATTTTTTTTTCATTATAATCAAATCTCGTTATCATTATATCCAAATCTATTTTTCATTATGTATGAAATGAATCTTACTCATACCTCAATGATTCTACCGGATTTTGTGATGCTTTCCGCCAAGTCTGTCCAAAGACAGTAAATGAAGTAATACCTGCTATCATTGCCCCTGCCAACAGGAATAGCCACCAACTAATGGGCGTTTGATAAGCAAATTCACTCAACCAACGATGCATTAAGAAATATCCTAACGGGCAAGCCATCACGAAAGCAATGCCTATCCAGCGAAGATATTCCAAACAGAACATCCGTACTATGCGGTCGGAATGAGCCCCATTCACTTTGCGGACACCTATCTCTTTAGTCCGCTGCTCGGTAGAAAGAGCAACCAGCCCGAATACCCCCATCATAGCAATAACAATGGCAATGATGGTGAAAAATAACAGCATTCGGCTTTGTTGCTGCTCTTTGGCATAATTCTTGTTCAGAGTATCGGAGAAAAACTGATAATTGAATTCTTTGACGAAAATATCATCACGCACCGCCCATTCTTCAAATTTCTGCTGAATATATTTCAAAGTCTCCTGTTTACGCTCGGGGGCTATCTTAATATACATATCGCCCAGACACTCCGGATTATAGTATATATAAGCAGGTTTCATTTTCTCACGCAATGACTGAAAATTAAAATCTTTCACCACACCAACAATACGGGATTTCACGGCCCATCCACTAAATTCTTTATAGACTTCCATACCTATCGGGTCAGCAACTTTCATCGCTTTCCATGCTGTTTCATTGATGACAATCGTTGGCTGAACAGGCTTATCAGAATCACTCTGCATCCAGTAATTCTCAAAATAAGAATCCATCAACTCCCCTTTCAATAATTGTAATCCGAAAGTTTTTACAAAATCACCATCCGCCCATATCTCCATCATTTGCAACGAATCTGTCTTTCCATCTATATCTGTCCACCTGATTGCCGCTTGTCCGTTTTTCTTTTCCAGATTTCCTTCTCCAAAACTTTCAATAGGCGAACCCATCGAAACACTCTTAATATCGGGATTCCTCAATAAGTCTTGTTTGAAATCAGCAACTTCGTACCATAAGCTTGTATGGATGGAGACAATATTCTCTCTGTCAAGTCCCAAATCCTTATTCTCCATGAAGTGAAGTTGCTTCAGTACAATGAAAGTCATCAACATCAATACTATAGCTATGAAAAACTGGATGCAAACCAATCCTTTGATAAGCCCTCCTTTCTTGCCGGTCTTTCGTCCGCCTTTGAAAGCAAGCAACGGATTGACTGATGAAAGATAAAATGCTGGATAAGCACCAGCCAAACAACCTATGCCTATAATACCAAACAGAATATAGAAAACAATATCCCAATTCATTCTTAATGTTATAGCAGTTTCCATAGCTTGGTTGAACAGAGGCAGCATAAGTTCCGTCAGAGCTAAAGCAAATACCAGAGAAATAAATGATTGTACTAAACTTTCTGAGAGAAACTGTGTAATAAGTGTTTTCCGTTTGGCACCCGTTACTTTGCGCACCCCTATTTCTTTATAGCGTAGTGACGCCCGAGCTGTGGAAAGTGTCATGAAATTGAATGCACCCATAAAGATGACCAGAATGGCTAACGCCACAAATAGGTACATAGTGGCAAGGCTACCATGATTCTTAACGTTTTCATCAGAGAAAGTTGTATGTAGATGAATATCTCTTATCGGCTGGAAACGCAATAGCGTTCGTTTCTCACCAAACTTTTTGAGAGCATGCCTCATTGTTCTTTGCTCCTGACGATACAACTTACCCTTGTCACCCTGTTTCATTTTTACATAAACATGCATTCCACGACGCATGCTATCCCAATTCCACCCCATGGAGAAGAGACCGTATGCATCTATCGAAAAGGCAACATCAAACTGTATGTGACTTTTCGCAGGTATCTTAACCACGGCAACAACAGTGTGTACATCAGTCCGTCCAACATAGTTTCTTTTCACTTTTTTTCCTATGGCAGAAGCATTTCCAAATAGTTTTCGTGCCATAACCTCGGATAATACAACATTATCAAGATTATCCCATAGTTGTTCGGGGTTACCTTCTATTATAGGGAAGGGAAAGACATGAAAAAACGTACTGTCCACATGGACATATTTACCAATTATTCTTTTCTCATCATCTGTCTCCAGTGTAAGGTTATCTTCATATTTGATAGCTGTCGCATCTTCTACTTGTGGAAAATCTTCCTTAAAAACTCTCACAAGTGAGCGTATACTTTCAGGAGATTCCTTTATCTCGCCACTTGTCTCCCGACTCACTTCTATCACTCTGGAAATACGGTCTGCATCCGGAAAACAATTATCATACGTCAGCTCGTTTATCACCCAGAGATAAATGAGAAACGCTGCCGTCATGCCAAATACAAAGCCCAGCATATTGATGGTAGAAAATAGGAAGCTCCGCTTGATCAACCGGAGTGCAACTTTTATATAATGCTTTACCATAATCGCATTTATTAGAATAAGACTTTCTTCTACGGAAGTTTCGCAAGAACTATACCAAAAGAATAATACATTGTTTTTCATTTACTTAAGCACAATATCATTTCACAAAATTGCACGATATCGTACACCAAATGCACGCTTCCGTACACTTCTTTTTCAAAAACTTTACCTATCTTTGTACATGTCCGGAAAAGAGCTCTGTATCCGCACATTTTAAACTTAACTTTAAGTATGATGAAACGAGGAAAGATACTCATTGTAGACGATAATGAAGACATTCTCTTCACCTTGAAAATGCTACTGCGTCCTTTGGTAGAAAGTATTACTATGACAACTGATCCACGTGAATTGCTGCCGCTCATCTCTCGTACCCACTTCAACGTCATCTTGCTTGACATGAATTTCCGTCGGGATGCCGTCAGTGGAAAGGAAGGATTCCACTGGTTGGACGAGATACTGAAGCTGGACGAGAAAGCTGTTGTTATCTTCATTACCGCCTATGCGGATACGGAAAAGGCAGTTCAAGCCATTAAACAAGGTGCCACAGATTTCATTCCCAAACCCTGGCAAAACGAGAAACTGATAGCCACCGTGTCTTCCGCCCTGCAACTCAGTTTCAGCCGGACGGAAGTAGAAACCCTGAAACAACAGAAGGAGACTTTAAAAGAACAAACAGAAGCTTTGACTCTTCCCCCTGAGCCTACACGCGTCATCGGTGAATCTGCCGCCATGCAAGCTATTTTTCAGACGATAAGAAAGTTTTCCGAAACAGATGCGAACCTTTTGCTCCTGGGAGAAAACGGAACAGGTAAAGACTTGATTGCCCGCTATGTTTACGAACAGTCCCCCCGCAAGAATGAGATCTACGTACCTATCGATTTAGGAAGTATTCCGGACACGTTGTTCGAAAGCGAATTGTTCGGATATGAAAAAGGTGCATTTACCGACGCCCGCAAGAATAAGCCGGGACGTGTGGAAGTAGCTTCAGGCGGAACGTTGTTCCTGAACGAAATCGGCAATCTGAGTCTTCCGCTTCAAGCGAAGTTACTTTCGGTCATAGAGCAAAGAAAGAGCTCACGGCTCGGCTCTACCACCTCCTACCCTGTAGATGTAAGGTTGATTTGTGCCACAAATACGGATTTATACAGTGCCATCGACGACGGACAATTCCGCCAGGATTTACTGTACCGCATCAATACGATTGAAATTCGTATTCCGCCTTTACGGGAACGGGGAAACGACCTGTTCCTGTTAGCCGATTTCTTTCTCCAACGCTATCGGAAGAAGTATAAGAAAGAACTTCGGGGAATTTCCAAAGAAGCACGAAAGATGCTACAACTTTACCGTTGGCCGGGCAATGTGCGTGAACTGGAGCATGCCATCGAACGTGCCGTCATCCTCTCTACAGGAACCATGCTGGCTCCAGATGATTTCATGTTACGCAGCCCCCGATCTTCGAATACTGTATCTGAAAAAGATAAGTATAATCTGGAACGGATTGAAAAGGATGCAATCAATGAGGTAATGAGAATATGTGGCGGTAACATTACATTGGCAGCAGAAATGCTGGGAATCACAAGGACTTCACTTTATAGAAGGATTGAAAAGTTCGGATTATGAAAAGACAAACTTGGGTAAAAACGCCTCTTTGGCTCACAATTGCATTATTGATATGTTGCCTCGTTTCAGCTTGGTTGGCTGTACACGGCTTTTATTTTAGCCTGTTTGTGGCACTCTGCCTCACGGCGTTTGTTGCTTATACCATATATAGGTATATCTTACGTTCTGCGCGTGCCATGGCCCAGTTTATCTGGGCTGTGCGCTACTCTGAATTTCTTTCTTCTCCCACTTCCAATCTCAATGCCACCCAGCCTCTTCCCGAAGAACTGCTGACTGAAATGCAGGATGCCCTTGAACATTACCGGAACAACCTGCAAAAGAAAGAAAGCAAATTGCAGTATTTTCAGGCACTTGCCAATCATATAGACATGGCTATTCTTGTTTATACGCCCGACGGGCAAATGGAATGGGTCAATGATGCAGCCAAACGTCTGATACATATCGATTGCCCGCATACGATAAATGATCTGGTCGACTTTCACCCCGATCTCCCGGCCAAGCTGCATACACTGAAAGCAGGCGATTTGTCCGTATGGCAAATCAAACAGGAAGAAGAGACTGTGCAATTCGCTCTTTCCGGTATGGAGTTTGTCATTCAAGGCAGGAAACTCTTGATTGCCGGAATGAAGAATATCCATTCTGCCCTGGATAACCGTGAGACGGAAGCCTGGCAAAAGCTAATCCGTGTACTGACACATGAAATTATGAATTCCATTACTCCCATCATTTCGCTTACAGAACTTCTTGCCAAGCACGCCGACAGTCTGGAAGGTGACGAAGAAACCAAAATGGAAATCAGACAGATGTTGCAAACCATCGGTCGCAGAGGGAACGGTCTAGTACGCTTTATGAATAGCTACCGGGAAGTATCGCACCTGCCCCACCCTTTATTAAAACTTTATAATGCCGGAGAACTGCTGAAAGGAGTCGTTCAATTGATGCAAAATGATACAGATGATCTACACCTCTCTCTTCCCAACGTTCCGTTGCGCCTGATTGCAGATAAAGAGCAAATAGAACAGGTACTTATCAACCTGATACGGAATGCCCGCGAAAACGAAGCGACACAAATCACTCTTTCCGCGGGCATCACTCCAAGAAATCACCTTTTCCTGCGTGTTACTGATAATGGAACCGGCATCGATCCGGAAGTTCAGGAACGTATTTTCATTCCATTTTTCACCACAAAACCGACCGGTTCAGGTATCGGGTTAACCATCTCGCGCCAAATCATGCACCAGCATCATGGAAGCATTACGGTGCAATCAAAAGTGGGAGAAGGAAGCACGTTTACACTTCTGTTCCCAATAGTTTAATAAGTGATTAGTGCTACGCTATAATGCCGCAAGGAGACTAATCACTTATCACTAACCCCTAATCACTTATTACAACGCTTTTTTGTATAAATCCAGAATAATCTCCTTCGTCACCTCGCGAGGATTACCCGGTGTACAAACATCGGCAATAGCAGCCGTAGCCAGCTTGTCGAGATCGCTTTCCTTAATACCTAATTCAGAAAGGTGTTGCGGAATACCTACTCTTACTGACAGCGCTCTCACTGCATCTACGGCAGCACGTGCAGCTTCTTCCTGGCTCATACCTTCTTTATATACTTTCATCGCCTTAGCAATTTCCACATACTTATCAAGTGCAGCAGGAGCATTAAATTCCATAATGATAGGCAGCAACAACGCATTAGCCACACCGTGAGGTATATCAAAAATAGCACCCAATGGATGTGCCATACCATGAACAACGCCCAAACCTACATTAGAGAATGCCATACCTGCAATATATTGCGCTACCGCCATACCATTACGTGCCTCTGCATTTGTCGGCTCAAACACGGCCGTTTCCAAATAACGGGTAATCATTTCGATAGCTTTAATTTCAAACATATCGCTCATTTCCCATGCTCCCTTAGTAATCAGACCTTCAATAGCATGTGTCAATGCATCCAATCCCGTAGAGGCGGTCAGCCCTTTAGGCAAAGTGTACATCAATTCGGCATCTACAATGGCGATGGCAGGAATATCATTCGGATCTACACATACCATCTTCTTTTCATTCACTTCGTCGGTAATCACGTAGTTGATAGTCACTTCGGCAGCCGTTCCTGCTGTAGTAGGCAGAGCAATGATAGGCACGGATTTCTTCTGAGTCGGCGCCACTCCTTCCAGAGAAACCACATCACTGAATTCCGGGTTATTAGTGATAATGCCGATAGCTTTTGATGTATCGATGGAAGAACCACCACCAATAGCCAGAATAAAATCGGCACCGGATTCTGCAAACGCTTTCACACCTGCATTTACATTACTAACCGTAGGATTTGGTTTAATATCGCTGAATACAACATAGGGTATGCCTGCCTTATCCAGTACGGAAAGCACCTTGTCAGCTACACCAAATTTAATCAGATCTTTGTCGGTAGATACAAAGGCTTTTTTCAAGCCGAGACGTTTAATTTCCTGTGGGAGCACTTCGCGGGCACCCGGTCCGAAGTAGGATACTTCGTTCAAGACGAATCTGTTAATCATAATACGATAATTTAAGTTCCGCAGTGTCATTTTGAGATTGAGTGTGCGGAAGGTTGATACTTCATTTTGTTCCGACAAAATTAAGAAATATAGAGGAGGAAGGGACAAAAGATTCTGATTTTTATAGTGTGCGGAATGCTTTTTAGTAATCATAAAAAAATAAGTTCTTCATTTAAATGGCAGCAAATCATTGAAAGATAAAGCAAACATGCTATATTTGTACTATCATTGAAACGATTATTAAAAACGATAGATATGGGAAAGAAAGAGACCAAAAAATATTCTGATATTCCAGTGCAACAAACGAACGCTTCCGAACCGTCAGGTATCTACGGAGATATAAATGCGATGAAGGTTCAATTGGTCAATCGTATAATGCGTATAGACGAACCGGAAGAATTAAATTCTGTATTGGAGTTTGTGAAAGAACGCATTGCACAAAAAGATAAATTTGAACAGGAATGGGAACAGGGACTAACCGTTGAGGATTTCCGCATACAGTGTAAACGCAAATTAAAAGAAATGTATGCTCGCAACTAAAATCCTTATACACCCTTCTGTTTCAGATTTTTAGAGGAACTTCCTAATATCCTGATAACTGAAGGCTATCTGAATATTTATGAAAATGCAGAACTACTTGTAGACGAAATTATCGATTTTATTCAGGAAATTCCAACAGCAGTTCATTACCACCTCAGCCCTTCAGCCGAAAGCCATTTTTCCCGTTACGGAGAAAATATACAATACACTTTTTTCAAAAGAAGCAAGTCACCTCGTACAACATGGTATATCTTTTTCATTAAACAAGACGAACGTATTCTGGTTAAGTATATAACAAACAATCACAAGGAAGGACAATACATACGTTAAGATTTGCTCGTCACTATTTAAACCTCGACCTATCCACTTCCTCCCTCTTCTTCTCCCTGTATCCTCCGAATTTATACGTAAACGACACCCCGATTTCCCTGAAACAAGTATAATCATTCGTCACGTTCTGCGTACCAAAACGGATGCGTGGTTTTATCTGTCCCGTCTCAAAGATATCATTGCAATAAAGATTCAGAACAGCCTTTCCTTTGGCAAAGCCATACCGCAAAGCAGCATTTACATACCCTGAAGACGGTAAATCATAAATTCCCTGAGTCGCTTTACTACGAGCCATTCCCGTCAGTGTCAGTTTCAGATCAGGCTTCTTAGAAAGAGTGAAAGTATTTGTCAGTACGGCAATACCATAACAAATATTCCGGTTGAAAGGAATATCCCAGAAATCCTCATCTTTCTCATGATGCCATACACCAATCAAAGTTAAACGAGAATTTAACAATTGCTTTATATCAAATGGTATAGAAGCCTGTAATCCTGCTTGTTGCTGGTAATTAAAATTCAAATGCTTATAGATCTCCACCAGACGTTCGGAGGATTGATAAAGAGTCTGGACTGAGTAATCTTTCGTATGATTAAACCATGCACTGAAGATGTATTTACTCTTCAAAATATGTGTCAACTGAAGTTGATATTCCTGAGCCGGTTTCAGGAACGGGTTCCCATGTATTTCAGAATATCCACCGCCCAGATAAGAAATAGCATCCTGTACCGCCCAATAATCAGGATAATCTTTATCACTGCTCAAAGCCAATTGCCAAACATAGCCGGGGGCGGGCATATAACTCAGGTTAATGGTAGGATACCAATCCCATTGATTCCATACCGGTGTCTTATAATGCTCCACGGCAAGCGAAGCATCCAGGGAAAGTTTATCACCAAAACTTTTATTGAAACCCGCATAGAAGTTCAGAGTTTGTTCGCGACGGCGGGATTGCATATTATCGGGAATACCTGTGCTTACACCTGCCTTTGTTCCCACACCCTTCTCCGTATCATAATAATATTGATAACTGTGGTCGATACTGGTAGTATAAACGGCACCATAATTCAATCCCCATCCACGCCCCAGATTATGCTCCTGGGCAAGGAAGAATTTCCAGCGATTGATGCGCTGACAGTCTTCAGTATAAAAGGCCAGCTCTTCACCTTGCATGCTGCTATGCAATAACTGATCGGATGGAGAACGGTAATAAGTCAATTCAGCACCAGCTTTCAGTCCGAAAGGTGTACGGTAATCCAGACGCCCATTGTGCAGCCAATCGGTACTGCTGCTACGGGTGTTGGACTGCTGCGTACCGTAAATATCCATCAGACTGTGGTAAGTCGAATAACTTCCATTATAAACAAAACTCAGCTGATGATCCTTGGCAATATTGTAATCCGCCCCTACCCGGAAACTATGGGTATGTGAACGGCTCCGGCCCATCTCATCGGTTGTGATGTGATGAACCGAACCGTCCGCCAGAGAGTGCATAGCTTCTTTATCGGTTAAAGAATATCCCCGTCCGTGGTTGTGTGAGTAAAGAAAATCTGCTGAGAATTTATTTCCATTATAGATCAGGCTGGCACGTTCGTTGAAGCCCTCGTAATGTTTCTGATTATATTTGCCATAAAGCTCTCCCTGCCAGGAAGACGGGCCTCCGGTGCTTTGTTTCAGTGTGATATTGATAAGTGCACCCCGCACCTGATAGCGTGCCGGAGCATTGTACATCACTTCCGCCTTCTCAATGCGACTGGAGGGGATACTTTTCAGCAAAGAATAAAGCTGTTCGGTACTCATGGTGGTAACTTTACCATCCAGTATTACAGTTACCCCCTGCCCTGCCAACATCAACCCGCCATTCATCTCGGTTACGCCCGGCAGTTCCTTCACAGCGTCATAAGCATTATCTACGGGTAGATTACCGATAAGGCGCGGAAGATCGTACACCAGTTTACCTTGCTCCGCTTTCACGATGGGACGTTGCCCGGTAATCATTACTTCAGGAAGAGATTGATAAAGACTGTCCAGCTGCTTGTCTTGTGTTATAATACTGTCCGCGCTGAGCGTCCGTTCGCTCTCTACATCCGTACTCTTTGTTATTTCCTGAGCGGAAACTCCTGCACTCAATGCACATAGCATCAGGGAAAGATAGTAATAAGACTTCATGTTCATTTGTTTTAGATACGACATAAATGTGTTCAGACTTAGAGATGATTGGGTGTCAACCTTGGTTGACAGGTCGATTAAGCTTGGTTGACAGATCCATTAACCTTAGTTGACAGGCCGGTTAACCAAGGTTGACACCCAATTATGCAAGGGACTGCACAAGATTCTCCCTATACCTTTTGCAAAAGATGCCTTGTGCAAAAACGAATCATCCCTTAAGCTCTTGCACTGCAAAGTACGGTGAAATCTTCCGGACTTTGTGTTATCTGGAACTTACGTAGTCTTATCTAGTGTTATCTGAAGTGTTATTTAGTCTTACCGTCCATACATGTACCGGTTATCTTTCCTATCTTTGTCCATATAAATACAAGAGCTACATGAAACTGCCATTCAGACCTATTGCCATATTAGTCATAATCTCTCTGCTGGGTATCTTTATTTACCAGGCATACTGGATCACGGGGCTATACAAAACGATGAAGCACGAACTGGAACAAAGCATCGTAGAGGCCATGCGCATGAGTGATTATAATGAGATGATGCTGCGTGTAAAGGAGATGCAAAAAGAAAATAAAGCCCACGGTTCCGTAGAGGTTTCAGCAGGATACAATTCCGATTCCGGAAAATCATTTGTCCGCAGCAGTACAACTGTTAACCAAACAGACAGTGCCGGAAGTCGTTCACTTTTAAAAGAAGGTATCCCTATGAAGTATGACAGTGTATCAGTAAGTTATCCGAATGACTCGACAAGAGATATCCTTTTCACACGAGGACAGGAAGGCACAAATATTTCAGTCTGGGCAGAAAGAGATTCAGTAAAAGAGGTCCTGGAAGATACAGTGATTAATGAGGATGAACCTCAGGCTTCTTTAAGAGCCGAAGGTGGAATAGACATGATGCTGCGTGACCAAAGCAGTATGGTGGAACTTGCCACTTTCATCCAGCGTGGAATGCACTCGGGACTGGATATTTTTATAGAACCTGATATAGCCGTTTATGACAGTCTGCTCAATACCTATCTGCAAGAACGGGGGCTTAAACTTCCCTACCGATTGGAACGTCTTCATTCCGGTGCCGATCCGGACTCAACGCTGGTTTACACTGATACGCTTGCCATTGTCGGGACTCCCGGATACATGCCCAGTGAAAAAGCAAAACAATATAATTATGCTTTCGACATTCACTCCAATCAAAGTTACCGCCTCACAATAGAACCTATTTATAAGATTGTATTGCGACAGATGAGCGGTATTCTTACTACATCATTCGTTATTCTTATTATATTAGGTTTCTCCTTCTGGTTTCTTATCCGCACCATTTTGCGGCAGAAAACACTGGAAGAGATGAAGAGCGACTTTACCAACAATATCACCCACGAACTGAAAACACCTATTGCCGTGGCGTACGCCGCCAACGATGCTTTGCTTAATTTTAATCTGGCAGAAGACAAGCAACAACGGGATAAGTATCTGGGTATCTGCCAGGAACAGTTACAGCGATTAAGCGGACTGGTGGAACAAATTCTCTCCATGAGTATGGAACGCCGTAAAACCTTCCGTCTGCATCCGGAGGCGCTCAGTTTGCACGATCTGTTCCCGGCACTCATCGAACAGCATAAACTGAAAGCAGGTAAGCCTGTAGAAATCAATCTCGACATTGCACCGGAAGACCTGACAATCATTGCCGACCGTACACACTTCAGTAATATTCTGAGTAACCTGATAGATAATGCCATCAAATACTCTCCGGATAAAGCCGACATAATGATCTGTTGCCGGAAAAAGGAAACGGAACAAGTGGAAATCTCGGTTACAGACCACGGTATTGGTATCCCTACGGATAAACAGCCTCACATTTTCGATAAATTCTACCGGGTTCCGACAGGAAATATCCACAATACCAAAGGCTACGGGCTGGGGCTTTTCTACGTAAAGACAATGGTAGAAAAGCACGGTGGAATTGTAACTGTACGAAGTGAAGCGGGAAAAGGAAGTACTTTTACAATAAGAATCTGAATAACGTTGCTTGTTATGATGCATTACATTGCTTGTTATAAAAAAGAATCAAGATATGGACAAAATCAAGGTACTGCTGGTTGAGGATGAACAAACCCTCGCCATGATTATCAAAGATACACTAGAAGGCCAGAACTTCATCATCCATACTGCTGCCGATGGCGAGGAAGGTCTGCGTATGTTCTTCGACTTACGCCCTGATGTACTGGTAGCAGATGTTATGATGCCCCGTATGGATGGTTTTGAAATGGTACGCCACATCCGCCAAACCGACAAACGAACTCCGGTACTTTTTCTCACCGCCCGTTCTTCCATCAACGATGTGGTGGAAGGCTTTGAACTCGGAGCCAACGACTATCTGAAAAAGCCTTTCGGCATGCAGGAACTTATCGTGCGCATTAAAGCGCTGGTAGGCAAAGCATTTACATTTAAAGAGGAACCGAAGAAAGAAGAAACTTGTTTCAAGATAGGCGATTACCATTTCAACTCTGTCACACAGATATTGTCCCATACCGGAATAGAGCAGGAACTCTCCCACCGCGAGGCCGAAATACTGAAGCGCCTGTGCGAAAACCGTAATCAGGTAGTGAATACCCAGAATATCCTGCTTGATCTTTGGGGGGACGACAGCTTCTTCAATTCACGCAGCCTGCACGTGTTCATCACTAAATTACGGCATAAACTTTCCAAGGACGAACGTATCCGCATTGTCAATGTCCGAGGCATCGGATACAAACTTATCATCAACTGAAACTTCTGTTACGGAAATAAGAAAACGGGCTGCATTTCTACACGAGATACAGCCCGTTCATTTACTGGTTAGAGAGGAACAAAATAGATTGCTTATCTACTAATTCAATTATTTACACCTCAAAGATAATAACTATTTCCAAATAACCGTATACAATATACAACTTTTATTTTAATAAATGCTATATATTTCCATAATTCATACTTATTTCATATATTCGCCATTAAATAAAGGCTATTAAGTAATGAAATATATAGAACTAATCATACTTTTCTGTCTTTTCTCCTTCCGGGTAAATGCTCAGAATGAAATACCTGCTGACAGCGTGCGTAGTATGAATATGCCGGAAACAAAGGATTTTGATGGTTTTCTTCTGGATATGAATTTAATGAAGATGGCAGCTCCCCAAGTGCCTAAAATGAAATTGGAAATTCCGGATGCCAGCAAAGATTATAGTTTCTTATTTCGCCTAGACCCGAACATAACCTACTCTCAAGGCTACTCACACCTGTTTAGCTTGGATAGTTCCACCCTATACAGTATGAATCCTTTCGGATTGACAGGTTTTGGTTCATCTCCTCAAAACCTGCAGATGGGAAGCTTCCGACTGAAGAATGGCATGCGTATCAATACCTATGGAGAATACAACAAGGACGGATGGAAAGTTCCAAATCCTTCTGCTTTACCGTGGGAACGGAATAATTTTAAAGGCGCTTTTGAACTGAAATCAGCGAATGGATCATTCGGCATAAGAATCGAAGTGCAACAAGGAAGAACAGCACCTTATTAAAGAAGATATGAATATGAAGAAAAAAATCTTGGTTATAGGCGCCAACGGGTTTACAGGACGCCGGATATTAAATGATTTGTCGCGCAACGACGAATACATTGTAACGGGCTGTTCCCTGCATGATGACATTGCTCCCGGTTCTGGAAATTATCGTTTTATCAGTGCAGACATCTGCCAGATGGGAGAACAAAGTGCACTGTTCAGGGAAGTACGCCCTAATGTAGTGATCAACACTTCTGCCTTATCTGTTCCTGATTATTGCGAAGCTCACCATGAGGAAGCGGATAGTATCAACGTCAATGCTGTAGGACAATTGGCATTCCGGTGTGAAGCATCCGCTGCACGCCTTATCCATCTTTCTACCGACTTTGTATTCAATGGAGATACAACGCAGCTTTATACGGAAGTAGATACGCCTGATCCAGTCAACTATTATGGTGTTACCAAGCTGAAAGGTGAAAAACGGGCAGCTGAGTTATGTAGTAATTACGCCATTGCCCGTGTAGCAGTAGTCTATGGCGCTGCCTTACCGGGACAACATGGAAATGTACTACAATTGGTTGCCGACCGTTTAAGAAACAACGAAGAAATACGAGTCGTTTCCGACCAATGGCGTACAGCAACTTATGTAGGAGATGTCTCGCAAGGAATAGAGAAGCTGATAAACTATCCTAATAATGGCATCTTCCATATCTGTGGCTCAGAATGTCTGACAATAGCTGATATTGCCTACCACGTAGCAGATATCCTGAACCTGGACTATTCCTTAATTCTGCCAGTCACCACCAAGCAAATGGAAGAGGCAACTCCCCGCCCCCGTTTCAGTGGATTGAGCATAGAAAAAGCACGCAGGGAATTAGGATACCAGCCACACACTCTGGAAGAAGGGATAAGACTCATGTTTAGTGTTTAGTGATGAGTGATTAGCCAAGTTTGTATAACATTCCAACTACTAATCACTCACCACTAATCACTAAACAACGTTTCCGCAATCCCACTTTCTTTTTTATACATTCGTACCATTTCCAAGAGTTCATCTCCATACTTTTCCACTCCTTTTTTACCAAAGTAAGGAATGCGGAGAAGAGTGGTCTTATCTTCCGGCAATAAATTCGTAATACCGAGAATTGCCTTTTGTTGAATTACAGTATATACCGGTAATCCCAACCGGGATGCTTCTGCATTGCGCCATGCCACCAGACGCTTGTACAATTCGGGATGCAGGATGTCCGAAGGTACTTCCACAGTTGCCGCCCTTTTACGTGCAGAACTACTTCCACCGTCTTCAGTTTCGTCTTTACGTTTTCTTCTTCCGGAGAAGTTGCCGCCGCGTTTTTCTCCTTTATCCTTACCCGATGCGGCATCGTCAATGGAGAGGACGGACTTTTGTTTCAGATATTCGCCTACATGGAATCCCTTATCAATTACGAATTCCAGCAAATCGACTTTCAAGAGAAGCAAATCATCCAACTCTTCACTGACAGCCTTCAACTGTTTCTTTAGCTCTTTATTGTCAGACTCTACAATTGTACTACTTCTGATGGCATCCAAGGGCGTCAATTGTTCTTTGAAATATTCTGCTCCCAAGTGAATGCGCTCCTGCAAACTTTTATCTGTAGCATAATCCGCTGCACCATCAACCAGGCGAGTATATTGTAAGCTAAACTTTTGAGCAACTTTCGTAACCTTCTCATGGAAACGTTCCGTTTCTGATTTATATTCAACCAGCAGTTTAGGATAGAGTTTGTACAAGTGTTCATCCAATAACCTCACAAAACGCTTCAATGCCAGTTCCAATGGTAAGAAATCAAACAATCCTGATAACAATTCCAGAAAATACGATTGTTGCAATCTCCGGTAACGCGTTTCATCAGGCTCATTTCTACGTGCATCTTCTGTAAAGGTATCCACAGCACTGTCACTGATTACTGCCCTGGCAGATAATGGAGCACTTAATACCAGACCTTCCAACGTCTTGCAACGGCTCAGAGCCACATACGTCTGTCCATGTGCAAAGGAAGCGCTGGCATCAATTATTGCACGCTCAAACGTCAACCCCTGACTTTTATGAATGGTTATAGCCCATGCCAGTTTCAGTGGGAATTGTTTGAAGACTCCCTCTATATCTTCTGTAATCTCTTTTGTCTCTTCATCCAGCACGTACTTTGCATTGGTCCATTCTTCTTCTTGCAACATGAAGACGTCCTCACTTCCTTTGCTACGTACCTCAATGCCTAAAGCGGATACATTTACCACCTCACCGATCATGCCATTGTAATAACGGTGTTCACCGGATGAATCGTTCTTTACAAACATGATTTGCGCACCACGTTTTAACTCCAGTACTTCATCAGTAGGATAAGAATACTCCGGGAATTTTCCATCTATCTGGGCGCGAAAGGTAAAAGAACGTCCGGGCAGTTGTGCCAGTTCATATTCATTGATACGTTGCGCCTGGTAATTATGGGTGGTAAGTTGGATATATCCTTCCTCTTTCGCAGGATTGAAATTTGGAATGTATCTACAGTTCAGTTCATCCAACAAAGTTTTGTCACAACGATTCTCCCGGATACGGTTCAACATATCCAGAAAATGAGTATCACTCTGTCGATAAACTTTCTTCAATTCAATGGTACAGTACTCCGATTTCCTCAATGCACGGCTGGAAAAGAAATAGGGAGTATCATAATAGCGGTTTAGCATCTGCCATTCTTCGTCTTTGATAACCGGAGCAAGTTGCTGCAAATCTCCGATCATCAATAATTGTACACCACCAAAAGGCTTGCTACGGTCACGGAAACGACGCAACACATCATCTATCGCATCCAAGAGGTCGGCACGTACCATACTGATCTCATCAATCACAAGCAGGTCTATACTACGCATGATGTTAAGTTTCTCTTTTCCGAAACGGAAACGGTATTGTGCCTTACCATCTGCACTGAATGAAGTATCGGGTACGTAAGGGGCAAAAGGTAGCTGGAAAAAAGAATGAATAGTTACACCACCTGCATTAATAGCTGCAATGCCTGTCGGGGCAAGAACAACCATACGTTTAGGACTTCCGGACTTCAATTGTCGCAAGAATGTAGTTTTTCCAGTACCTGCTTTACCGGTCAGGAAGAGATGAGTGCCTGTATTTTCTATAAATTGCCATGCAAGTGACAATTCCGGGTTTTGTTCCATTATTTCATAAATGTTGTTTGGAGGTGTAAAGGTAACATAAATAAAAGAGGAAAAGCCCTATCGGCACATCTTTTTACATAAAAATGAAAAAAGCTACAAGCTACGAGCTACAAGTGGCTGCACTATATTCCGAAAGGCACTCGTAGCTTGTAGCTTGTAACCCGTAGCTTTCTTACTTGAGACTTCCCGCGATTATATCCAATAATTCGTTTGTAATCGCTTGCTGTCTGCTTTTATTATATTGCTTCGTCAAATCTTGTATCAGTTCATTCGCATTATCTGTTGCAGTCTGCATAGCAAGTGTACGGGCAGCATGTTCAGAGGCATTGGAATCTTGAAGTACAGTAAAAAGCTTCTGGCTCAACACCTTTGGCAGCAAATCTGCAATAAGTTGTCCGACAGATGGCTCCACTATATAATCATTCTGAAAACCGCGTTTTCCCGATCCTTCTGTTGCAGCAGTTGCTTCCACCTTACTTAAATCAATAGGAAGATATTCCTCACGCGTTAATATCTGTGCCCCCATCGACTTGAAGTGATGGTAGATCAGCTCTACACGGTCGATTTGTTTTTCTACAAACTCTTGCATCAACAATCCAGCAAGTTCATATGCTTGCACATAGGATGGTTTCTCTGCCATTCCCTGATAATTTCCTCGCGATGTATAGCCTAACTTCTTAGTAGCTTGTTCCACCTTCTTTCCTATAGGATATATCAGGATGTTCTCCTTACCAAGTGATTTGTATTCTTCCAGCGTTTCTCCAAGCTTCTTTACCACATTCGCATTGAAAGCTCCGCACAGCGAACTGTTGGATGAGAAAACCACGACCGCTACCCGCGTTACAGGACGCACTTCGGTATAAGGCGACTCGAACGTGGCATCTGTAGACAAGAAGTTTGTCAGAATTTCATTCAGTTTCTGTTGATAAGGCAGCATATTCTCAATCCGCGATTGTGCTTTGTGCAACTTTGCGGATGCCACCATCTTCATCGCCGATGTAATCTGACGCGTACTCTTGACGGAGTTTATTCTGTTTTTTACTTCTTTTAAAGAACCCATAGCATCTTTTTTAGTGGTAAGTGATTAATGATTAGTGATAAGCGGCACATGAGCGCATACCACTAATCACTTGTCACTAAACGTTAATCACTAATCCAAATATTGTTTCGACATGAGATCCGCAGTTTCCTCTATCTTCTTACAAACATCATCATCAATGACACCACTCTTTAGTACATCGAGTACATCCGCACGATGATTCATTTCAAGTGCTTCCAAAAAACTACGTTCAAAATCAGTCACCTTATCTAACGGAACATTACGCAACAGTCCATGAGTACCACAATAAAGAATGGCAATCTGCTTCTCTACCGGCATCGGACTATATTGCGGTTGAACCAACAAACGGGTATTCTTTTGTCCCTTATCAATGGTCAGTGCTGTAACAGGATCCATATCGCCACTGAACTTTGTAAATGCTTCCAGTTCACGATATTGCGCCTGGTCTATCTTTAATGTACCGGCCACTTTCTTCATCGCCTTAATCTGAGCATTACCACCCACACGACTCACGGAAATACCTACGTTAATAGCCGGACGGTTACCTTGGTTAAACAAATCAGTATCAAGGAATATCTGTCCGTCGGTGATAGAAATCACATTCGTCGGAATATAGGCAGATACGTCTCCTGCCTGCGTTTCGATGATAGGCAATGCAGTCAGTGATCCGCCACCTTTCACTTTACCTTTCAGGCTTTCCGGCAAATCATTCATTTCACGTGCCACTTCTTCCTGATTAATAATACGCGCAGCACGCTCCAGCAAACGGGAGTGCAGATAGAAGATATCACCCGGATACGCTTCACGTCCTGATGGACGGCGTAAAATCAGTGATACTTCACGATAAGCTACGGCCTGCTTAGAAAGATCATCATAAACTACCAATGCATGACGACCGGTATCACGGAAATATTCACCAATGGCAGCACCTGCAAACGGAGCATAATACTGCAACGCAGCCGGATCACCTGCCGTAGCAGCAACAACAATCGTATAATCCATTGCGCCATATTCACGCAATGTGTTTACAATGGTAGCGACCGTAGAAGCTTTCTGACCAATAGCTACATAGATACAATACACAGGGTTTCCTGCCTCATAATTGGCGCGTTGATTGATGATCGTATCGATAGCAATAGCCGTCTTTCCCGTCTGACGGTCACCGATGATCAACTCACGTTGTCCGCGACCGATAGGTATCATGGCATCCACGGCTTTCAATCCGGTTTGCAACGGCTGGTTTACAGGCTGACGAAAGATAACCCCCGGTGCTTTACGTTCCAAAGGCATCTCACATAGTTCTCCACCAATGAGTCCTTTACCATCCAGTGGTGCTCCCAGCGGATCTATAACACGCCCCAGCATACCCTCTCCCGCCATAATGGAAGCAATTCGCTTGGTACGCTTTACGACGTAGCCTTCTTTGATTTTATCTGTAGAGCCCAGTAAAACAGCACCTACGTTGTCCTCTTCCAGATTCATCACAATCGCCTTGATACCGTTATCGAACTCCAACAGTTCGTTTGCTTCGGCATTGCGCAGTCCATAGATACGTGCCACACCGTCACTGACTTGCAGCACCGTACCGATTTCATCCAACTGCACACGGGTATCGATTCCCTCTAACTGGTGACGGAGAATATCGGAGACTTCGCTTACTTTTATATTTTCAGACATGTTTCTTTAGTGATTAATGATTAGTGCTTATACAATTCTTCTGTTCTTATCAATGAACTGTTGTTTCACTCTCTTAAGTTGCGTGGCAATGCTGGCATCCAGGCGGAAATCGTTAATATCAAATATGAAACCTCCTTCAATAGAAGGATCAACTTCAGTTTGCAACTCCATCTGTGCATGTAGCAGAGCAGAAGCACTATTCCGAATGCGTTCCCAGACATCCCGGCTCACAGATACGGCGGTAATCAGTTTTCCTACGCCAATATGCTTCAACTTCCTGTATAGGTCGAGATAAGTCAGACAGATGTACTGCAAATAGTACTCCCGCCGATTTCTCAGCACAAGGGTGATAAAGCGGGAAAATTCCCGGCTCACTTCTCCATTGCCTACAGCAGCGGTGCAAATCAGAGCAAACTTCTCCTTGATTTTCAAAATGGGATTATCCAACGCCTCACGTAAATCAGGATGCTTACGAAAGCTCCGTTCCAGCATACGCAATTCATGATATACGCGGTCTTCTGCCCCCGTATCTTTCGCGTATTCTATCAACGCTTTGGCATATCGCATCGAAACAATTCCTATATCCATTTCCTTTAATTATTAGTGATCAGCGATTCATAATCAGCATTACGCTAATCACTCATCGCCAATCGCTTTATCGCTACTTAATTGCTTCTTGAGGCTGCCAGCACTTCGTCCAGCATCCGGTCTATCATCTCCATTTGTTCGTGCTCTTCATCCAGATTCTTACGGATTACTTTCTCCGCAATATCTACAGAAAGCACGGCAACCTGGCGACGAATATCACGTATTGCCTCTTCTTTTTCTTGCTGTATCTGCTTCTTCACATCGTCCAGCTCTTTCTGCGCGGCAACTTCCGCCTGCTTGCGTGCTTCGACGATAATCTTGTCACGCTCGTGCATCGCCTCCCGCAGAATGCGCCCTTGCTCCTTATTGGCAGCAGCAACCAATGCTTCACTCTCAGCTTTCAGCCTTTGAAGTTGCGCATTAGCTTCTTTTGCCACTTCCAGCGATTGGTCAATGTAGGTTCTACGACCTTCTACCATTTTGGTAATGACAGGAAAGCCATACTTCGCCAACACCACGAACACCACGCCGAATGACAAAAGCATCCAGAACAGCAGACCACTATCGGGTAATAACAATGACATAATTTATCTATATTTTAATTATAAGAAGAACACTAACAGACACACAACTACCGCCAACAGGGCAACGCCTTCAATCAATGCAGCGGCAATAATCATGTTCATACGAATGTCTCCTGATGCTTCCGGCTGGCGGGCAATAGCCTCCATAGCTGAACCACCAATTTTACCAATACCTAAACCTGCGCCAATAACGGCAAGTCCGGCGCCAAGTGCTGCACCTAATTTACTAATTCCGGCTGCAGCTGCAGTAGCTTGCAATAATACAGATAGTAACATAATTCTTAATTTTTAAATGGTTTATTATTAATTGTTGTTTTCTTTCACTTTAACTTCTTTATGTTCTTCCTGAGCCAATCCGATAAATACGGCAGACAACATAGTGAATACATATGCCTGGATAAATGCTACCAGCAACTCCAACGCATTCATAAAGATGTTGAACAGCACAGAGGCTACGGTCAGCGTACCATTTAATGCAGGACCCATGCTGGCAGAAATAAAGATGAGGCACGTCAATACCAGCATTGCCATGTGCCCGGCCAACATATTGGCAAAAAGACGGATCATCAAAGCAAATGGCTTGGTAAAGATACCGAAGAATTCAATAAAAGGCATCATCGGCACAGGTACTTTCAACCACCAGGGCACATCCGGCCAGAAGATATCTTTCCAATAAGTTTTCGTTCCAAACAGGTTGACGGCAACAAATGTAAAGAGTGCCAGCACCATCGTAATAGCGATATTACCCGTCACATTGGCTCCACCCGGAAAGATGGGAATCAGCCCCATGATATTATTTATAAAAATGAAGAAGAACGCTGTCAGCAGGTAAGGCGCAAACTTTCGATATTTCGGCCCTACACAACTCTTGATGATATCGTCGTTCACCATCATAATAAACATCTCCATAAAGCCGATGAAGCCACCCGGAGCCGCACTGCCTTGCGGATGTTTTCGATACCACTGAGCAACAGCTAAAATAATAATCAGCAGCAATACACTGTTAATCAGCAATGACAACGTCACTTTGGTGATCGAAATATCCCAAGGACGTATTTCATTTCCAGCTGCGTCATATTCCACTACTTTACCTTCGTATTTACTACCTGCCGGAGCTATAGAGAATCCCTCGTAAGAACCTTCATTCTCTTCCAAACGAGAAGAGAGAAAAGCATGCCAGCCAGTCTGCGAACTATATACGATAATAGGCAACGGAATAGTAACATGCGTCTTTCCCCATGTAGTGATATGCCATTCGTAAGCATCGCCAATATGTCCGAAGACGATTTCTTTCACATCTACCGTATTTTCTTTCTGTTCGGCAGAAGTGACATCATCCCGTTTGGCTATGCTGTCAAGCTCCGCTTCAACACCCTGTGCCGCAACGGGCAGAGTGGTGAACAGCATTCCCAGCATCAGGAGTATTCCAGTCAATAGATTACGCATTTGTTTCATTTTTCTTTTCTTTTTTCTGTTTCTTTCCTACTTCATAAGTAAAGAAGAACCACGTCTCATATATCAAATAGACTATGTAATAAAGGATGAATGTCAACAGAAATAACTTGGCTTCTTCACGTACTGCAAAGCAATACACCACCAAGAGTATCACGGAGAGCAACATTTTCATCACTTTCATCGCCATGTAAAGCAGCAACATCTTCTGCGGGGCATGTTTACGACACGCGTCGAACATAGATATTTCAAAAAAACCGAACAAGAAGAAATACACCGGAATAAAAGGGTATCCTCCGAAATAGTGTCCAGGTAATAGATAATGTAAAATCCCTGCGCCCACCCATCCTGCTATTAACGTTAACAGGGTGATCTGGTATAAGAAATTGCGTTTTGTCAAGCTGATACTCATAGTACTAAATTAAAAATTAGAAATAAAAGATAATTCCGGAAAAGGAAACATTAGTCAACACAGGCGGAAACCACTCCACCGCTTAACTCAACGAACCCACCTTCGATATCAAGAGTCTGTTCTTCGCCCCCTTCCGGTACATATATCACCTTTCCTTCACGAAGTGAGGACACGATGGGTGCATGTTGCGGAAGAATGGTAAACGTTCCTATCGTTCCAGGCAGCGTTACACTTTCAATCTCTCCATTATATATTTCCTTTTCAGGA